>JACCEC012306496.1_pt1 | contig 67304 bp, 53 predicted proteins | sample 7450121 | NCBI WGS metagenome assembly JACCEC01 (sample SAMN15323455, study PRJNA562643) | freshwater metagenome | isolation source: river surface water | place: USA:Blue River Watershed | collected 2017-08-18
ACGAATAATTTGATAAATTTGTGGACCAATAATAAATCTACGAATAGGGTTTTCTGGTTGTGCATCTTCTTTAATAGGATCTTCAACGATAAAACCTTGGAAAATGTACGAACGCTTTTTCCAATACTTACGGCCCATTTCTTCTAATGATTTGTCTTTGAACCAACCACGAACTTCTGAAAGAATTGGGCAAACAGATCCGTCGTTGTACATTTCAACGCAGGGAACCTGCACTTGAACTGCTCGACTATCAGTTTCGCCTTTAACTCCAGCGAACGGCAATTTGATCATTGCTCGTTCTACCCAGAAAAAAGTGTTGTTAGTATTGCCGTCAGGTAAGAAACGTACTACGGCTTCTTTGCCTTCTTGCATATTCCAATGGGGGTAAATTGCGTTGTCTCCACCGCCGGTGGATTGTCCTGTGGACTTTGATTGTGCTTCTTGAAGTTTCGCACGAATTTCTGCTAATGTTGCCATTTTATAGCCTCCTTATGCCTTTGTGTAAATGACTTTGTATGCCTTTCGCATAAAACATATTATGCGCTTTTTATTTAGCAAGGTCAATGATTTTTTAAAATATTTTTACCAAAAAAATACACGGACTAGCCGTGTACTTGTTGATACCTGATCATTGCCGCAGTTCGAGCTAGAAATAATTTCCAGCGTATTTCTTCTGTGATATCCCCTTCCGGGTCGTCGGGGGTTGGATTAGTTTTTACCTTTCCGAAGTCTTGTTTTCTATAGCCCGTTATCTTTGCATCGTCGCTTATTTCAATATCATCGCCATCGGTGGCATTTAATAATATCGCCAAACGATATGGATTGCTACGAAATAATTTAGGTTTAGGTATCCTTGGATATTTTACAAGGACCGGTGCGTTTTTGATCGCAGTCTTCACTGGCGTATCGATAGTTGTAAGTCTCGCAGAGACGCTGGTCCTGGTATAATTCATATTTGCCAGGCTTGTTCCAAATATCATTATCGCAGCGATTATTACTGCTAATCTTTTCATTCTTTGTCCTCGTTAACATTTTTTATAACTTGGTGTTAGGTCATAACACCAAGTTTTCCAAAATTACTTCTTGGCTTCTTCTTTTTTCGCAGGAGCTTTTGGAGCTTCTTTAGCAGCAGGTGCTGGTGCACTTGCAGCTGGTTTAGCTTCTGCTTTCTTTTCTTCTTTCTTTGCTGGTGCCGGTGCTTGTGCAAAAGCTGATACAGCAAATAGAGAAGCAATCATAGTAGCTACTAATTTCATAGTAATTTCCTTTCTAGGTTAAACACAGATTTAGTCTGTGTATATATATAACGCCTAACCCCCAGTAACCGTTGACATATATGGCTCGATGCATATAAGAAAGGGCACCGAAGTGCCCAATCTAACTGCTACGAACAATTCTTACATGCCTGATAATTCTCTAATACGTGCCAGTTCTGCCAATTCTGGATTTTGTTCTGTGGTCTGTTGTGGAGCCATTCTTTCTACAAACTTGCGAGCTACTGACTCTGCCTGTTCTCCAAACTTCTTACCTACCATTGTGCAAACACCTTCTGGTCCTTTTGGAAAACTATTTGATTGCTTGTCATAGAATGATGTAATAAATTCGGCTAACTCTTGTACATTTATTTTCTGTGGTTCTTGTTGATCAACATCGGCCATTTGAGGTTCTTCTTCTCCGGCAGCAGGTTCTTCTACATAATCACCAAAATCTAATTGATCTACAACCTCTGGTGCATTTGATTCCAACCAATCTTTAACTAGCCCTCTTACACAGCTATCTGGATCTTGCTTGGCCTGCTCTTTGATCTGCTTGAATAATTCTGGATCTTCGATAATTCCTTTTAGGCTTTCTATAGCATTGCTGCCGTCTGTACCTGCAGGAAAATGTTCGCCTACTAGTTCTTGTAATTCTTTGATTGCGGCTTGTTGTTCTTCAGGGTCATCGCTGGTTATTGATGACTCCTCGCCTAATGCCATTACCCAGTTCTCGAATCTGCTGAAATCATCAAAATCGCTTTCAACGATTTCAGCTTCATCGTTTTCTAAATTTTCTTGTGTCATCGCGACTATGTCGTCATAGCCTATTGTACTTTCTTCCTGCATCAAACGATAGATAACAGGAAACACTGATTTAATATCTTCTTTAAAATTTCTAACTGTAAATTTTTCTGTGTAATCTTCTACAACATCATCTGGTATCTGTACCTGTTCTCTGGCCTGGAAACTTTCTTTGTATGCTTCATAATGACTCTGCTTGGCTAATTTCTGTATAGTTTCTCTTAAATTGTTTAAGGCCTGTGTGCTACGTTCCACAATATTGTTAGTATCTGAATTCATCAGGTCGTTACGAACAACATAATTTCCAAAACTCTTCAATTGTGCGATCTCTTCGCTCATTTGGATAATGCTCTTGCCTAGATCATCATAAGGTAAACCACCGTTGGCTACATGTCGCTGCATAGCACGGGCGCCTGCTAGATGAATGAAAGGATACTTAAATCTTTCACCGTCTTGATTTTCAACAAACAATGCAGAAATATTTCTAGTTCTTGCTCCCGGCTGCATGTCATCCATGACTGCTTGGCTGTGCTTGATGATAAGGCGTGTGTCCATTAGCTTTTGATAACTCATGGTTTTCGTGCCATAAAGGGTGCTTTCATTCATAACTGATTCTCCGACCGGCTGTATAACAGTGTTTGGTTGTTCTTTGGGTTTATTGTGTTGACTTAAAAATTCGTAATCTCTGCGATCGAGATTATCTTTGGCAATGTCTCTGGTGTCAAAAGCCATCAATCTACGTTTGGCAAATGTACGTAATTCTTTTAAAAATCCATACCAATTGTCTTTCTGACCACCATCCATGCCTTCTGAAATTCCAGCACTGAAATAAACTTTCATAGAATTTTCTTCGGCTAGGCTGATGCTAACATGACCAATTGGCGTTTCGCCTTCCATATAATCAAAATCGAAGAACCGTGCTTCTTCTGGATTTATAGTAAGTTGACCTGTTTCGTCTCCTAACTTTAATCCGCGAAAACGACTACGTATTTTGTAGAATAAATCGGTGGCGATATTATTTGTTGCGTTCATAAGTGTATTTATCAAAATCCTGTGCTTACAAAAATCGGCATGGGCATCTGGTCTTCAGTGATTTTATCCGTCATTTTTTCGTAGACTTTTGGATCCCAATCCGCTAGAATGCTAGCCATGCGTATAATCAACAATGTGCTAGATACTAGATCATCGTGTTCGCCCGTTTTAGCTTTAAAACCTATACCTGTGGCTACATAATTTTTAAGTTCGCTGATCAACGGTTTGCTATGTATGCGCATTTTGCCCGTCTCGAGCATGTGCTTGAGTTGGCTACAAGAAGATATTTTGGCTTTGTGCGTGGTATTAAATCCTTTGCGGAATCTGCGTACATGTCCTTTACGTATAGGTTCCGATAAGAATAATCCGGGAATGTTTTCTTCACCTATATTATTGATACAGATCAATGCACTTTCACCTACTGTATTGTTTTCTACAGAATAATAAACCTGCACATTTCCGCCACCTTTTTCTCGACCTCGATTTACTATGTAACTAACGATTTCTTTAAGATGTTTGGCCTGTGCCTGAACAGGAGTTAGGTTGTGATGCCACTCTGCTACCTGTTCCATCGTAGGCATTTCATAAACCTGTATGGCAGAATAATCGCCGCCTGTACCTAGGCTAGGATCTAAACTTACTAGGTATGTGCATCTGGGGTCAATGTCTTTATACCAGCGTGTTTGCCCCATGGTCATAACAGGGTCGTCACCTTTGAGTTCTGCTAGTTTAACAGCGTTAATTAATGTTTCGTCGAAAATCAGGAACTCGCAGTCAAATTCTCTACGGAACCTTTCTTCGCCGATTTTAGCTCGTTCTATTTTAGCCCATTCTTCGTCGCGATCTGGATGCTCGTTCCAATGAGCGAAATAACTGTAAAATCCATTAGTTCCTAGTTTTTGTTCATTACCGTATTCGTCAAACTTATTGTTGGCTTCTGTCCAGATAAGAGCGAACTGATCTTCGTCACTGTTAGGTGTTGATGTGATAATACATTTACCACCTGTTGACAATGTTGGTGACAGCGCAGTCCAGAACTCTTTGGCTTTTTCTGGGGGTTGCACGAACGCAAACTCATCACAATAAATTAGCGACAGAGATTTACCACGACCTGTATTTTCTGTGGTGGTCGTTGCCTGTATACGACTACCGTTATCGTATTCGATAGTATTCCTATTGTAACTATAAACACCAGCACGGATAAAATCAGGTAAATTTTCATAGCCGTAACGATAACGATTCATGATATCCTGCGCACCTTCGTACTTGTGTGCAGCGATCAATACCTGTGCTTCTGGTACAAACATCGTATACCATAATAGATAACCTGTAGCACAAGTAGTCTTACCCATCTGACGAGGTAACATAGCGATACACTGTTTGTTATCGTTATAAGCCTGTATTAATCTTTCCTGATACTCGTAAGGTTCAAAGTCGATAGCACCGCGAACAGGGTGTTGTATCTTTAAAAAGTTTTTACAAAAGTATAATGGTCCTGTTACAGGATCCATACATGCTTCTAGGTGTTTAACTTCTTCAAGGGTATACCGCTGTTGGGCATGTGCTTTCTTGATTAATACGCCATCTAATGATTTTGCCATACTATTATTTACTGAAAAAAATAGGGCCTTGCGGCCCTATTTGGATTTATAGTTTTATTAAGCAGCCGCTGTAAAAGTTATTGTACCCGAGGTTGGATACGCAGTTGTAGGTGCAACATCTTCTACTGTTGTACCACTAATGTCAATGTCGTTAGGGCCAATGCTGGTTGTTGTAGCATTATTATCTTTACCAATCGTACGAATTCTAGTTTGTAATTCGCTGGCGCTGTTAATTGCTTTATCCATGACTACACAAATCGTCCCAGCGGCACTATTTGTAACAAAAAATGCTAACGGATTTAATTCTTTAACAATGTATTCGACTGTTTCGTTAACAGCATCGTCCTCTGCTCTTAAATCAATCGCCGAAGCAGATGCGTTTTTAACTGTAATTAAAAATAGATTGCAGTTATCTGCATATAATGTTCCGACGGTATTTCTTAAACCTGTTAATCTAGTAACTGCACCCATTATTTCACTCCTTTGGCTTCGTTAAGTCTGCGCTGTAATTCTGCACGGATTTGAGCACGTAGATCTGTGCTTTCAGCAGCCATTGGATTATCTCCTCGATAAGGCTTACCACTAAAACTCTTCTTTGGTTTGTTTAAATCGTCGCCGTCTGGAGTTGCTGCATCCATGCCTTTAACTTCTGGCTCTGACCCACCAATTGGGGAATTACCAAAAGTCTCTTCTTTGTCTTTCTTTTTCTCGGCATCATGATCGTCCATGTCATGATCGCCATCGTTGTCTATGTCGCCTTGAGCCTTGCTTACACCATCATCGCTGTCGTCTGGCTTGTTCATGATGTCCGGACCAGCTTCGTCGCCGCTGTCTAGGTCTGGTAACATTTTTAGTGGCGGCATGCTAGGTTTGATGCTCATAATGCTAGGTTCTGCTCCCATGCCTGGCAAAGGAGGTAGTGCAGGCTTATCCATGTCTGGATTAACTTTAGTCACTAACTTCATTAGATCTTCAATGTTGTCCATGCCTTGAGCATTTAAGTTAATACTCATGCTCGGCGGAGCCACTGGAGGCTCGTTAGCAGCTGAAGGCATATTGCCTGCCGGCGGAGGCATCATACCGCACTCTTCGCCTACTGGCTGATCCAACTGTTGCATTTTTGCTAGTAGTTCTTGAAAATTCATATATTAACTCCCCATTGGGCTCTTTGTTCCTGCTTTATCGATCTTGGCCTTGGGCAGTTTGTATTCTGTTTGTCCCTGATCTTTTTTACGGGCCTTGGCGGATTTTTCTAAATCTTTTAAGAAGGATTTATTAAAATCGTCACCAAAATAATCTTTGTGTTTGATCTTTCCTGCGTTTTTGTCTAGGTCATTTTCGCCTAGTAGTGCGTCTTCATTAGGTTCGCTGTTCAACAATACTTGATCTTCTTCAGAAGGTTCGCCACTGCCACGAATACGGAAACAGGCTTCATCGATTCCCATACCTTTCATGTCCTGCGCGATCTCTGGAGCAGTGATTGGATATTCACAGATCACTTCAAAAATAGTAACTTCTTTGTTTTCCATTCCTGGAAAATCTAAAGGTAGTTTTTGTATGGGTGTCGTTGTTACCTTTTCAAATGTAACAACTTTGCAACGATCTAGACGTGATTTCAAACCTTCCTGGAATTTTTCAGGAAGTTCTCCAGCTACTTTAACTTTAAAACTGTAGACTTTTTTGCTTTCGGAAAGATACTGTTTGAAATTTTTCATATGTATATTTATTCCTTATTACCTAATTTTTTCAGCAGCTCGTTACGATCGCTGATAATATACCCCTGTCCGTTGATAATATCGTTAGGGTCTTCGTTATTATCTTTATCGATTTTGTATTTCTTAAGCTGTAGGTCTACTGCCTTTAATTTTTTATCGATTTTAGCTGTTTTAGCATCTATGGCGTTTTTTAACATAGTGCCAGCTACTTCAAAAATGCGTCCGCTGTAGCGCACTTCTACGTTCATGCCTAGATCCATTAGGTCATCGTAGGCCTGTTCTGCTTTTGTAGCAAGACTATCTAGTTCTTTATCGTCTAACTCGTCTAGCTCTTTGATCTGCGGTAAACCTTTGGTTATTTCAGCCACTGCTTGATAACTGTCGTCAAGGCTGCGTACTTCTTTATGCTCTTTGATCGGTTCGGACGGAGCGGGTGCCGCTGATTTCGCATCGTCTAGATTGAATAATTCTTCCAATTTTTTAGTCATAATGTACTTATCTGCGTTTTCCGCCTTGATGGAAAATGTCATCTTCATTAATGACTCGAAATCTAACGTTCTGCTGTTTACACCATTTACCAGCAGCTTCCCATTTAGCCATGTTTTTAATATACTGTTCTTGATTATAAAGACTCTTGCCTACACGTTCTAGCATCATTTGATTGCTAGGTTTTACTTCTACTACTTCTGCGTGTTTGCTACCATTTTTGTCTTTGTAGACTATAAAAAAATCAGGAACATATATTGTGTATTTTCCTGTCAATGGATCTCTGTAGGGTATCTGTATACTTTCGCTGGCCCAATTCTCTACGCCCGGATGTTCATCGAGCATTCTCATGAACACAAATTCCCACGAGCTACGAGCCAGTGGTGTTTTCTTCCCTACATACTTTTCAGGGTTCTTCATTTCAAATCGACCCTGGGCGAATTTAGGCATATATGTTTCTAGTTTGATTTTGTTTTTCTACAGAAACTAATCGATAGCCCAATACGCTGGTAGCGTTTCTGTTATTGTTTAGAATCTCTGCGACAATAGCACTGATTTGTACACCATTGAATGTTTTCAATGTGTCGATTAATTTGAATACAGGTATGCCGTCGAGTTTAGCCTGCTTGAGCAGGACCTGTGCTGTAAGTATACTGGCATCATCGTCGAAACCTCGACTTTGAAAAAATCCTATGGCTGCGGAAACTTCGTTAGCAGAAAATTCTAGATCCGTGTTACCGTAAGTGTTAAAAAATGCTTTGGTACCGGATGCACTATCATTATCGATAGGAATAGGTAGATTCGTTAATGCCATATTAGTCTCCTAGGAGGTTTCTTTGTGTAGCAGAGGTCGAAGTATTAGTTCCAGAGTTTTTAGGAAACGCTGCTCCTACTATGCCTCCTACGGTATTGATAGTTCCTCTAATCGTAGCAGGATTGCTTAAAATATTCACCGCTTCTTGTTTAAGGCTTTCTTTAGAGAGTCCTTTGAAATTTTGATATGTGTTAACAGCTTTTATTGCGGTGCCTAAAAAGCCACCTACGCTGCCAAATGCTTCCCCACCGGAGATGTCTCCGAAGACCTGTTCAAGTCCATCAAGAACGCCGCCTTCGCCTACTAGTGTAGCCACTCCTCCGCCTGCTACACTTAACGGACTTGGTACGTTATCATAATAGAGATTGGCAAATCCTTTAGGATTATTTCTTGTTACGTTACCTGACGAATAGCTCACCGACTCGTACTCTATGCTCATAGAAGTTTCATTAAACTCTCCGGCAGAATAATCCATGCCTCCGTGACTCCAAGTAGTAATCTTTGGATTAATTAATGTGTATCCAAGGAATCTTCTACGGCTCATAGTGTAGATGCTGATAGATTTAAAAAAATCTGTAGATCTACCTTGACGATCTAGACCGTATCTATAACTGTCTACTACTGATCCGTCTGGTCTTAATGCTGTTTTAAAAAAAGCACGTTCTGGATTGTGTCGATCCTGTACATATGCACCCATGTACAAAGACCACATAGCATTCATGACCCCGGCACTGTCATCGTGGAATGTCATGTTTAATGTGTCGTAGCCAAAGTTTTTATAGAAAATCTTCTTTCTGTTATACTGATTTTTAGTAACGGTCTCAAATTTAAACTTTGGGAGATCTGTGGTTTTAATTAAATAACCAATTTCATCTGCATGCTTATTACTAAATGCCGCAGAAGAAAGTACAGATTTATCTATTTCAAATCTTACGTAATATAAAAATTTAGTGCGAGGGGTTAATCTATAAGTATTGTCTATAAACAATCTAGATGCGTGACGCCAATCGGCGAGACCACCTTTAGGCTTTAACAAGCCGTCGCCTATTCCGTTTAAAAATCTAGTAAATTTATTGGCCATACAAATATTTATGCCATAAAAAAACCCGGAAATTCCGGGTTTCTTTAATAAGAGGTTTTGTATTAAGCTGCGCCGCTGCGGCCAGTTACTACTTCGCCTAGTGTTCTTCCTACAACTGCACCAATACCACGCTCAACACCTGTGCCGTTAGCACCTGCAAACTGTACAGCGTTATCATACTTGATAGTAAGAGCTACTGTCATAGCTTCGTTATTGGCATAGTTAGCTTCGCCGTAGTCAACGCTAGATAAGAAACAACCATACAATTCCCATTTTTCTAGGACGTTTGGTTCTAATGCTCCATTACCGCCATCTAATATTTCGATGTTAGTCTGGAATTTGTAATCAACACCTGAACGAGCTGAAGCTTGTTCCATGAAATCGAATTGTTTCTGGATCTGCTGTCCAACTAATTTCTGTACCTGTCCATTGGCATCGTCACGTAGATTTAATGTTACATCGTCCCAGTTAGGCTTACCGGCTAATTTAACTTTTGAATTGTAGATAGGTAATTCCATTTCTTCGAAAGTTACTGTTGGTCTTTTCACATCACTAACTTGTTTAGTAAGTTCTGTGCTAGCTTCAACTCCGAAACCTAACAATATCACCCTAAAGCGATATTGTAATTTAGGCATAAGCAGGGCGGTACCGCTGGTACCGTTGCTTGTTGGAACTGAAATTCTATTTAATGAAGTTAGTGCCATTTTTAAATCTCTCCTGTGTTCTTAATACGCAATGGTATGTAGATGAATTCAACAGCTTTAGTTGGTTAATAGCAATGTCTACATATAGCTCATTACGATCAATCCTTGCATCGGTGTTGTTTGACTCATCGCAGACCACAGCAAAGTCATAAAGTGCTCTCAAGCCTACTAATTCTAACAATAGACTTTCGACTGCACCTTTGATTTCATCTCTAGTAATCTTGTCATTCGGTTCGAAGATATATGGACGAGCTAGTTTATTCAACTGGCTACGTAGATATACGACTAAACGTGCTACGTTGATTCTATCCAATGCGCTGGCATTTCTTGCACGAGTCTTCTGACCATAAGCAACTAACCCTACTCCAACAAAGAATGGTATTGGATTAACTTTTAGATCATATAGTGTATCACGTTGACCTTCGTTCAATGCCACGCTTTGGAATTCACCAGTTAGGCTGTCAATATAGCCAACTGCTGTTGCGTTAGTAATACCGCCACGACGTGTACCTGCTGGTGCAAACCATGGATAGCTTACTTGATCACTCAATGCAATAGTTCTTAACATCATGTGGCTAGCTGGTACAACTGCGTTCGACCCGCCTAGGTCAGTGGTAAATCCGTTTGGATAATAAACTGCGCAGTACTCGTCATAACTAACAATACCTGTGTCACCGTTGTCTAATGCTCCATTAGCATTGGTACCCCATGCATTTAAGCTGGTAGCATCAGCTGGCAATCGCAATGGTGTATCACCGACTACAAATGCTGTTAGGCCTCGATCTAGGTTTAAGTTAATTAAATTACTTAATGTTTCTGGATATCCAGGGCAAGCGATCAAGTTGAAGTTTCTGCGCTCTTCGTCGCGAATCTCTGAACTTGTGTCGATAGTGCTCTTTAATTTCTGTACTACTAGAGCACGTTGTGCCTTGCGACCAAATGATCCTGAACCGTCTTCATTGTTAGGTGAAGCTGTAGTCCAACGATCTGTCCAGTAACTTGTCATTGCATCGCCTAGGATAGGTGCATTTCCTGAATTATTTCTAGAAGCTTGGAATCTATCATTATTCAATGCAGTATTGATGTAGTTGTTTTGATAACGTTTTACGTTACCGCCACTACGACGTAGATTCCATAGCAACATACCCTTTGGATATAATGCTGGATCTGGACAGTCTGGGTCTACAAAGTTGCTAGATAGCAATTCTTGTATGGTAGATTCTCCTGTGCCGCCATCTGTATTCCAACGTGCATCCGCAAATAAGATACCATCTTCTGTGGTTTGATCAGTCTTGTCAACTAAAGACCAAGCTGCGCTGGTAGTACCTGCATTAGTGTATCTATAGATAGTTGGGAAGTTTTCTAAATCAGCTGTGCTAATCCATAAATCGCCATCAACTAATGCTGTACCGTCGCTTTGCTCTGTTGGTTCAGAAGCACTTACGATAGGACCGTCTGGGCTTGTTCCGGATACTAGTGAGTATGTATTTTTGTAACCTACCCAAATTGTACCGTTGTGTATCATGATATCAACATCGCTGAAATCAGGATTGTACCATAATTGTCCGTCGTCTGGTTCAGCTAACGGTTGATCATTAGATGCTGCATATGCAGATGTCGACAACGGTTTCCATAGTGTAGCGATATAATCAGTGCCGTTATCTGATGCATAGAAATTTGCAGTACCCGAATTATCTTCAATATCGTATACTTCAAATGCGTCAGTGATCGGAGATCCAGTACCGTTTGTAAATCTAATATCACCACCGGATGTGTGACTGATCTTTACTGTATTATCTGCAGTAACTTCAGCTACTACAAAGTTAGTGTATGCGATAGGATTACTTGGATCTGTATTATCAAATCCAAAGCTAGCTGCGTTAATAGCTGCTGCGAATGCTATAGCATCATCTGTGGCATTGCCAGTGGTGGAGAACGAAATCGTTGCTGTTGCAGAAATTAAATCTTCGTACCCTTTGTGACTCTGCTTTAATGTAAATGTATTTGAACCTGTTCCAAATGTAGATGCAGTAATCGCGGTAGACTCAATGGATGTAACTCCTTGTCCGCTACGTCTCCATACTCGGAATTCTGTAGAACCGTCTGAATCTTCAGTAGCATTAAATTGTACAAAAATGCTTTCTTGATCAATATTAACCCCGCCGCCGCTGCGATCTAGGTAATATAGTGCTGCATTAGTTGTTTCATACAACGGTGCATCTGAAGTAACCCAAAGTTGGGTCGCAGAGTTCCACTGTTTTACAATCCATCTAGAACCAGTGTTTGGTGTTGTAGTCTTGATCCAAACAGATCCTGTTGGTCTTGGTGTTGCATCTGTAGACTTAAATGTTGGTACAGATGTGTGCGGGCTTTGTTGTAATGCTGGTCCAAAATATACACCTTGTGTTAGACCATACAAACTCCAATCTCCGCCGTCTAGGAATACTGCACCGTCTGCACCAGTCGAGTCGCCTGCATTACCGTCACTGGCTGATGTTCCATCTGAATAGATATACAATCTATTATTAACCGCTTGAGCTGTAACACCAGGAATATTTTGTGTATTAATGTATGCAGCCATTGTAGAAGCTGATCTGCTTCCTGCCGCGATCGAAGTGCTGTTCAAATAAAGTTGACCATGTGCAACTGTTGTGGAAACTGCGGTAGTTCCTGATGCTGCTGGATGACTAGCTTTCCATTCTGTTGAACCAACTAGTACCCATTCGCCGGCGCTAACTGCTGTACCGCCACCTGGATCGCCGCCGTTACCTGCGCTCTTATACCACATTTTGATATATTCTTTGTCGGCATCTACACTAGTATCTACGCCAATTGTCTGTGCCACGACTGCGTAATCTCCGATGCTACCAACTGATGCTAATGGTGCAAAAGGCGCTGCTGTATCTAGTTTGCTAGTAGCATCGTCATCAGTTAATACCAATGGCACTTTGTTTGCAAATTTTTGGCCGCCAGTGGTAGACCCAGCTGCGCCGTTCCATTCTTGGATACCCCAAGATGTTGATAGTGTGTCTAGCCACCATGCACCGTCTGCTGGTTCTGCTCCCGGGGCTGTTGTCTGTCCTTCTAGTTCGTTTAAGTCTACATCTGCACGAACTATAAATGCTGCGTTTGAAACGCCCAAGTAGCTGTAAGCTGTTAATAGACCATATTCGTTGCGCTCTGATCCGTGTATTGGTGTTGCGCTGGCTGTCTTTTCAAAGAATGGTACACCGAATGTATCTACTAGCTCACGCTGACTAGTGATCTTGAATGCTTTGTTTACATTCGCTGCGGTAGTACCTACAGCAGTGCCTGTGCCTGCTGCGTTAGATTTATCCTGTGCTGTAGCGATTACAATAAGAGGAGTTGTACCAGGTTCAGCTGGTGTATAAAAACTCTCGTCAATTACCGTAACTTGTACGCCTGGTGATGTTAGTGCCATTCCCTAATCTCCTGGTAATAGTTGCTCATATTATTTAGCGGCTTCGAGCAAAAATGGCTACCTTACACAATAGAAAAAGGGAAGAAAAAGGTGTAAATATTTTTATGAGACCTCTTTGTAAGGCCTGCGGACAGCGTCCTAGGGCACTAAATTACTATAAAGGAAAAAAGCCTTATTACAGAACACTCTGCGAGGCTTGTTTAGCTCACGGCCCTAAAGCACATATACCTAGGTGGCAACGTGCTGGTTATAAGATGAAATCGCAGTGCGAAAAATGCGGGCATCGTAGCCCGCACTCGGAGGTATTTAGGGTATTTCACATCGACGGCAATCTCGATAATTGTCGTCCAACTAATTTAAAAACAGTGTGTTGTAACTGTGCCCAGATATTAACCAAAGAAGGGATAACATGGAGGCAAGGAGATCTCGTTGCCGACTACTGATCGGACCTGTTTATAAAGATCGTCAATAGTTCCATTATTATCTAATACAGCATCAAATTCTGTGCCCACCCATGCAGTTTCTGAAGCATGTACTTTTCTCATTTTTAGTTCATTGAGAGCCATATTACTGCCTAGGGTATTCGCAGCTAGGGCATACTGATACCATTCGGGCAACTCTCCTCTCTGTACCCAGATGATCTGCCCGCCTGCATTACGAATGCTAGAGATTTCGTTGGGGAAACGGCAGTCAGAAATGACTACATTATCTTTAGAGTTGCGTAGTTTGTTTTCTAGGCTAGCGATCCAGATATCATCGTGGAAGGCTTTACGGCACACTTCAGTACCCCAATATTGCAGAACCCAACGAGGAGTAAGTGTAGGCATGTCTAGGCGCTCTGCCCACCACGGATCTACTTGTTCACGCCACTCTCGAGCCGCTTTAGTTCGACCTTCGAGCATAGTCCGATCCCAGCCAAACACTGCGCTTACTGCGTCTTTGAGAGTTGAAGCGAAACTTTCTCTTCGAAACTCGTGAAAATTAACTAGATAGTCAGCGATCGTATCCTTGCCGCTGCCAATGAATCCACAAATACCTATGATCATAATATCCTCCGATTAGGAATATTATAACATAGATTTTTTTACAGTGTCAACCGATTATAAAGGTGTATCCAGAACCGCCCGGAACCAATGTTTCCAATTCTTTGGTTAATCTTTCCAAATCAGCTGTGGCTTCTGATTTCATAGCAGCACCGTTAAGGCTTGATCCGCCGCCTGGGCCTGCGATTTGAGCAAACTTTTCACGTGCCTGGCCCAGCATCATTTTACAGTTGGCTAGGCTGTAATCTTTGATCCACTGACTAGCGTATGTATCTTCGATGATAGCGAAGTCTGGTCTAGTATTGTAACACCATAACATGACTTCTTCTTCGCCTCGAGGTCTTTGGAATATGGTTAATTTTCTAGTCTGTGGAACGAATGAGAAATTAATGTACGAGCCAAACATCTTACCTACTAGTTCTTGATAGCCTGCGAACAGTTCATAGGTTAGCAGTCCGCCCATGTTAGTTGAACTTAACAAATAGGTATTAGTATAGGCAAGATTAAACGGTTCGAACACAGTACCGCCAGCGCCGTTGCCTGTTCTAGATCCTATACTACGTCTATAAATCTGGCGTACCTGTTGGATTTCTTTGGGCAAAATGTAATCGTTTTGATCCTGTGTTAAGGTTAAAAACGCATAACTTTCTTCCACGGCGTTATCGCTGCGCTGACGAAATACGCCCAGTGCTCGATCTAATGCTGTTTCGTAGTGTACGGGATCTAATTCTACGTCTATCATACCATCGCCCAGCATGGTTTTGCAATAGTCGTATACGCTTTGACGGGCTTGATCAATGTTGCTCATAACAGTATTTATCGTAGCGGTAAATATATGACTATGCCAAGACTCTCGCTGTATCGCCCAGAAAAGGGCAACGACTTTAAATTCATCGATAAAACCGTATGGGAAATGTTTCAAGTGGGCGGAACTGATGTTCTGCTACACAAGTATCTAGGCCCAGGCGATTCTGTGCAGGGCGATACTCCTAGTACTCCTGCATACAATACTACTAATCCTACACAGATACAAGATCTATTATTTCTAGAAAACAGAGATAGGAAATACGATCCGGACGTTTACCTACTGCGAGGAGTTTATAATATACAAGACACAGATTTCAACTTAAGCCAGTTTGGTCTGTTCTTACAAAACGATACTATCTTTATAACTTTTCACATACGTGATAGCGTAGAAAAAATAGGAAGAAAATTAATATCAGGCGACGTTATAGAATTACCTCATTTGAAAGATGAGTATGCTCTAAACGATTTACAATTTGCCCTAAAACGTTTTTATGTCATAGAAGAAGTTACTAGAGCAGCAGAAGGATTTTCCGTAACTTGGTATCCTCATTTATATCGTGCCAAATGTAAACCTCTAGTAGACAGCCAAGAATACAAAGACATTCTTGACGGAGTAGCAGGTGAAGGGTCTGATATGACCTTACGTGATTTGATGAGCACTTATGAAAAAGAAATGCAGATCACACAGGCAGTGTTAGAGCAGGCAGAAACAGATGCTCCCAAGAGCGGTTATGACACTACGCAACATTATATGTTGCAGAAGGACGAAACTGGCACAGTTGAATTAGTAACTGCGGATGCTACACAGATGTTGGCTTCTATGCAGACACAGGCCACTGATGCCCAAGGAAACTTACTCTACGACGATAATGGTGATCCTATATATGTAGGTTCAACATCGTCTACGATATTCCAAAGTCCGGCATACAACGGTCCTATGATCGGTGACGGTGATGGTATTCCTCCGAACGGTGCCCCGTTTACTGCTAATATAGCGTTCCCAACCAATCCTGCGATTGGACAATATCATTTGCGCACAGACTACAGTCCAAAGAGACTGTTTAGATTTAACGGCACAAGATGGATTAAAGTAGAAGATGTGACTAGGATGACGATGAATAATCTAGGCTACGAAGATGTAGTCGCCGGAGGATCACCCGACGATATGTTCCTAGACAAGGATGTGAGATTAACACAGAAAACTAGTTTTGTTAACAATAACAAACAGGCTACATTAAACGGCAAAGTAGTCAAAGAAAAACAGAGTCTAACTAAAGCTCTACGACCAAAGGCGGATGAATAATGGATTTCTTTTATGATGGCCAGATAAGAAGATATGTAACACAGTTTATGCGTATCTTCATCGGTTTCAAATACAAGACCGGCGACGGTGCTCTACGTCATATACCAGTGACCTACGGCGATCTAACCAGACAGGTAGCCGCGATCATCATGGAGAATTCTGAAAATAAAATGATGACTGTGCCTAAAATCGCTTGTTATATTTCTGGATTAGAATTAGATACTAGTAGATTAGCTGATGCTAGTTTTGTTAGCAAATTGCAGGTGCGAGAAAGAGCATTTGAAGATTTTTATCCAGACGATCACCCCGACGTTCGGTTAAGGGGAACACCGATATATGAAAATTATCAAGGTGCTGGCTATACTGTTGAACGATTGATGCCTACTCCTTTTAAATTGTCAATGAAAGCAGAACTATGGACTAGTAACACTGATCAAAAACTACAGATCCTGGAACAGATACTAATGCTGTTTAACCCTAGCCTAGAAATACAGACAACAGATAATTATATAGATTGGACTAGTATAAGCGTAGTAGATCTTAAAAGTACGAATTTTAGTTCGCGAACTATTCCTCAAGGTGCAGATACAAACATAGATATCTGCACCATGGAATTTACTATTCCCATATACATCACTCCCCCGGCAAAAGTTAAAAAGATGGGTGTTGTACGTTCTTTAATCATGAATGTATTCACAGATACCGGCGACATCATGAATCTGGAAGATATTATCTACAATCAAGAGTCTGGAAATCCGCAAATAAGACAAACTTATGGTCAGTTTGGGGTATTGTTGTTGAAGAGCGATAATAATCAAGATAGAGATTATGACCTTTCTATATTAAGACAAAATGAAGTAGTCACTTCACTGGGATTACAACCTCCTGTAAAACAAGGAGAAAGGATTGATTGGGATAGGTTATTAAACATCTATGGCGGATATGTTCCTGGAATAAGCAAAATCTATTTTACACAGTCTAACGGCAACGAAATCGGCGGTACGTTTGTTATCAACGAAGTGGACCCAACTTATTTGTTAGTTACTTTAGACGTAGATGCTAAACCTAGCAACACTATAATACAAGGTCCTGCAAGATCAAGTAATCAGTGGACCACAGTAGACGCTATCATCGACCCTTACAAGTATAACCCAAAACGACCTAACGGTGAATTAATTGATCAATCTGTAACCGCTGGCACACGTTTCTTGATGTTAGACGATGTTAATAACAGTGTATCTGTGGGTTTAAGTGATGAACAACACTGGAACGCTGGTCCTGGCGACTCGGCATTGGGTCAAACCTACGACGGCCCCGATGCATGGAAAAATTCAAACGGCGACGATCCTGTGATCAAAGCTAACAGTATCATAGAATGGTCGGGCACTGCTTGGATCACCGTTTGGGACCCCGATAATAATTCGTTAGAAGATGCTAGCATCGCAGGGGAAGATTTCGCTCCGACATATTTCCAAAATTTACGTACCGGAATACAGTATAAATGGGACGGGGAGCAGTGGCTTAAATCTTTCGAAGGCGAGTACGCTGCCGGTTATTGGAGATTAGATCTCGATCCGCAATAAGTATAGGTATGCAACAACGTGCCGGCTTATTATTTCTTTCTAAAAAATCTAACAGGATATTTTTAATTCTCCAAGACGAGCGGTGGACCGTGCCTACTTTTGCACGTAATTCTACAGTATTAGAAGATTCGCAGTCTTTGCTTAATAATTATTCAACTGGAAAGATAATCCCTATTGAACTGTATCTATCTGAAGATAGAGGATTTGAGTACGGCACTTATATCTGCCTAGTAGAACAGGAATTTTTTGGATCGGATAAAGAAACCATATGCTGGGCCAATATCAACGATCTTCCAAAAAATCTGCATACCGGGTTGAAAACTACATTAAATAATTCGCTGATAAGAGCGAAAATAGAAACTATAATGGTGCTTGAAAAATGATTCCAAAATTATCCCAGAGTCAACGATTTATTGAAGACTGTAAGAAATATCAAGAAAAAATCGATGCCGTTGAAGATACTTCGGTTAGATTAAGTCTAGAAAGACTATTTAAACAACTGAAAGAGCAGGTCAGTTATATAGATCGTAGCCATGGACAGATTATTCTCACTGGGCGCATGGGAGATGATATCTCCGATATCCGGTCTAACATAACGTCTATTAAAAAATCTCTAGACACTAAATTAGACCAGATCGATCGATCTAAATTTGTCGTTAAGCCTGCGCTTCGCCCCAACGAAGAATAATACCTGCTGGCACAGCCGTTCCTGTTACCTTATACACGTTAATAGCTAACACGTCTGGACCGTTAGGGAATGCACCTCTACCACCGATAGCAGTAGTTGTTAATTCTTTAAGTTCTTTTAGATCTAGGTTAGCAACGTTTCCAGGATTGGTAACGAACGAAAATACTTGTTCTCCTGGAAGTGCATATTGAGGATCACCAAATTGGAATGTCACTGTTCCGGCAGCTGCCACTGATGTCGATAATGTCTGCGTAAATGTGGCACGTATTACCGTGGTAGTACCTAATCTTCTCGTAGTAACTGCGGATACCGCGGTGTTAGCTGGAAACTGTGTAAAGCTGGTTGCTACACGAGTACCTACAGAAGCTCCAGAGTTGTTCCACGATGCCTGTGTAAAGAACAAGAAGTTACCAGCATAACTAGAAGCAGTACCGGAAGCCGTTACAGTAGTCGATGTATTAGTGTTTACAGCTTGTGTAGCATTGGCTCCCGAACTCATAACTATTCTAGTATATGCTACTCCGCCTACTGTAGCGTATGACGTTGTTATAGTAGAAATAGTTTGGCTGCTAATTACAAAAGTTGATGTATTTAAGATATCGCCAACTGTAATATTTGAATTGGTATAATCAGTATTGGTAATCAAGAAATCTGTTCTACCGTTAACATACGCACTGGCATAACCGGTCGAAATACTGTTGGCGCATGTAACGCTGATATTACTAAAATTTGGGCTGTTGCCGTTAGCGTTGGCGCTCATAACGATCCTAGTATATCCGCTGTTTAAATAATTCCTAGTGATACTAGAAATAGTTTGGCCTCCAGTTAGATATGTAGTCGCACTCAATCTATCACCTACACGCAACGGTGTCGATGTGAATGCATCGTATGCTGTATTAGTGATATAAAATTCATTTGATGTATTTTCAAATGCCCTATTTCTAAATCCGCTGTTTGCGATAGCAGTTAATGTTTGATTAACTGTAGAAAATCCTCTAGCAGTGATAGTTGTTGTCAAAGCACCTTGTACTGTAGCTGTGGTAGTGGTTAATGGAACACCGCCCCAGTTAATAGAGCCACCCAATGCGATCTGTGCAAAGCTAGGTTGGCCTCCTGCAGCCGAGCTAGATAATCCTGCCCAGGTAATGCTAGTTGGGTTTGTAGGATAATTTCTTGGATTAAGAATTCCCTCAACAACAATAGCTCCGGATCCTGTGTCGCTGGTAATCGCCACTTCATTCAATAATAGTTGAGCTCTGTTTAATAGATCTCTTTCGCCCAAGTCGCCTACAATAGCGTTTGACACAGACGGTGCTAATCGAATCATAAATGCGGTCTGTTTAGCTGTAGTTATACTTAAACCTGTGGCCGCATAGTTAAAGAGATATCCTCGATCTGTGTCGAACAAACCGTCTGTTAACAACGCACTACCCCAGTGACTGATCGTTGGACTTGTGGTACAGCTTACTAATTGAACTCCGGTTCCTTCAGTATGCGAATTCGCTATACCTGCAGAAAACGTTCTATTTTGTCCTGCGGTAAATGCAAGGAAAGTCGCTGATCTTGTTAGACCTTGCAAAGTATTTCCAGATTTTCCGGAATATGAAATAAGTTCATTATCTATGTAAACAGTGCCCGTAGATGGGAATCTACTAGCGTCTGTTAATCTTAAAGAATTCGATGCTTCTGTGATCGTGGCTGCTAGTTTTCCTACAGCACTTCGATTTTCAACTTCATAACGTACAGGCAAGTTAGCAGTGCGCATATAAGCTTCTGTGTTTACGTTTGAGTTACGAATTCTATGCAAGAACACGAACCTGCCGTCGGCTCCCCTCATCATGAATTCAATAAAACCAGCAGCATACCAAGAATATTGCATACCTAACATCTGCATGCGCCATGGTAAAAGATCATATCCGCTTGGTCCAGTTCCATCTAATCTATCCACGTTCCATTGACTTTGAGGAATATAAAGCTCTTCTGTGATACAGATTCGAGCACCTGTGATCGAACTTGCACCTCTCCAGTCTGGAGCAACGGTCATAGATGTGGCGTTTGTTATACTGGTAACGATGTGACTCATTCCTCGGATAACGATCTTGTCGCCGACTTTCAACTGTTCAGTAAATCTAGTTCCCGAACCTGTGACTAAATTGCTTTCTGTAGATATAGAAACCGTACCTGTTAATTGATTAGTACTGCTTCTTCTAACCACCGCCATTTCTTGACCGTCGTATTGATAGAAGATACCGTTTTGTTCGTCAAATGCTCCAATTTTTACGGTGCTACCGTGCCAACGTTTTAGAACAACTTTACAATCTGTACCTAATTGTCCTGTAGTTGATGATAATGTTGCCTGTGCTCTAACACGGAATCTTCTAGCATCAACGATACTTTCAACAGTGTATTCTCCATTGTATTCAAAACTGGTCATTCCGATAATTTCAACTGTGGCGCCTGGTTGTAATCCGTGATCGGTGTCATCTGTCTGGAATGTTATGAAACTGTTAATTACCGTATCTACAGCGGTTGCACTGGCTAAATTATAACTAGGAGCAAATAATCCTCCTGTGGTATACATCATACCTTTACCAGACTGGTAACGAATGTATTTTTTACTTTGACGAATCGCTTGAGCTCCATGACTTGGATTACCTGTACCTAATTGTACTCCCCCGTCAAACGGTCTGTGAGTAAAGAACGTATCTGGTCTAGCGTAAACTACTCCGGTAATAGAAGCTGAACTTGTATTGATAGTTCCTGTGGTTCTTGCAGGGAATCTAATACTAGTTCTCGACGGAACAGCAGTGATCACATGAGGTCCTGTGCCTAATTGATGATTTGCAGAAGTTAAATCTACAGTCAATGCGCTAGTAGTATTACCTACAACAGCAAATCTACCAAATCCTGTGTAGGCAGTATAAGCTATACTTGACCAGTTAGAAGTTCCGGCTAGTGTTCTTGCTGTAAAAGAACCAGTCTCACCAGTAAATGATGTTAGTGCTGATGTGCTGCCGCTGGCAACAGTTACGAAAACATCGTCACCAAATGCCACAGAACTCCAATTGGCAGAGCTTGGCAGAGTAGATAAAGTCCAAGTAGTACCGTTAGTAGAATAAGCAGCATTAGTGCTGCCCGATGCTACTGCAAAAAATCTATTATTACCATAGGTTATACCAGACCAAGTAGCCGATGCCGGTAATGCTCCTGTAGCTACCCAACTTGCACCACCGTCTGCAGAATATGCCGCAGTGGTTCCGCCGCTGGCTATAGCTACAAAGTATGTGGAAGTACCTACTAGACCGGAAGCAACACTAGTCCAAGTAGCTGAAGCAGGCAAAGTAGCAGCAGTCCATGTCGCTCCGCCGTCTGTTGAATAAGCAGCATTTGTTCCTCCTGCTGCTACTGCTACAAATCTGCCATCGCCGAATGCCACAGAGTTCCAAGTAGCTGAAGCAGGCATAGTAGCAGCAGTCCATGTTTGACCGCCATTGGTAGAATAAGCAGCGTTGGTAGTACCTGTGGCTACTGCTGCCCAATAATTGGTAGAACCGATAGTGCCGGCAGCTATTGATTTCCAGTTAGATCCAAACGGCATGGCTCCGCCCGAGCTCCAAGTTTGGCCGTCGGTACTTCTTGCTGTAACTGTTGAACCAGATAACACTGCCGCATATGTGCCTCCGAGACCAGCTACTCCAGTCCATGTGCCAGAAGCTGGCAATGTTTGAGATGTTGAAGCGAATTCAGGAGCAGGTTGTGAGGTAACCTGTGTTAATATAGTAGTTCCCGGGATTAATCCATGATTGGATGCGAAGTCAACTTGAATAGTCGCGATCGCTCCAGTGTTGAGCACAGTACCGTCTAAAATTTCATCAGTGGTAGCTTCACTCAAACTCATGGTTGGATATATGCTGATAGTGTCGCCGGCATAAGGAGTTCCTGATGCAGTTACAGCGGTGATCGCTCCGGATGATACTGCGGTCACTGTTAGCTCACAATCATTAGTTGGGCTGGTACCGTCGAGACTGGTTCCGGAGATTAGTATCCTATTTCCGACCTGATAGTCTGCACCGCCATCGCCGGTAACAGCTATGATCGCAGAATAAACACCGTCTTCTCTAGTAACATCGAATTCTGCGCCTGCACCGATAGCAGCGATATTTGCAGCAGATTCGCTAGTGTACGCACCGTCGCCTGTAGCACCGGTCGGAGTTCCGATAATTGTCCAATCTACTACGTTTGCATCTGGGAATCCTACACCATCTACTTGAATAACGATATCATTATCGGGACTAACACCTCCTAGGTCTGTGCCTGCGAATGTAATGGTGTCTCCAGGAGCATAACCAGAACCACCGGATGCTAGGGTGATAGTATATTGTCCTGTGCCGCCTGCTCTTTGTACGTTTAATGCTGCATTTACACCAGCGCCTGTGGTGCTTGATTGTGCCACTGGATTATACGACGCACCTCCTGTGATCGCAGTTCCGGAGAAGTTAAACGTATTGATAGCACCGCCCGAATCAACTTCAGTTACTGAAATGATTAGATCGTTCTGCGGACTTGCTCCACCTAGTGCAGTACCAAGTATTAATAAATTGTCACCGACCGCATAGTTAATACCATTTGATGAACTATCACCAGCATCAGTTACTGTATAAATTCCATTGCTTCGCGAAACATTGAAAGTTGCTCCTGAACCAATCGATGCAACATTAGAACCTGTAACTGCGGTATTAGTATCATTGGCTCCTGCATAGGTAGCCCCGATCGCTGCAGATAAAGTTAATTGGTTGCCTGCGATAGAGTTGATAAAAGATGCGTCACCGGCGGCATCAATGGCCATTTGTTGTTGTACTCCAGTTAAATCTACTAGAGCTATTGTTGTAGCATTAACATCTGTAACCGGATCTTTTACATTGGCCGTTACTGTTCCGGAGCCTACCACACCTGCTACAGATGTGCCTGCAAGGATATTAGGAGATCCAGAAACTGGAGATCCTACTGTAGGTGCTGTACCGTCAAAGGCTATCGAAAAACTGCCGGATGCTGTGTCAAATTTACTGGTAACGGCATTACTACTACCGTTACTAAACACAGAAAATGTTGGTTGTCCTACAGATGCGCCTGTATAAAATCCTGCTTGGCGAATCTGTGCGAATGTCGTATATAAACTTTCATTGCTCGTAGTCCCAACTTTGGCGCTGGCAAAGTAAGTAAAGCTCACAGAACTCGGAATACTGTAAATTAAGAACGAGCCTTCTGCTCTAGCAAATCCACTGACTGCGGCATTCAATCCTTTTACTGTAATTGGTTGCGCTGCTGAAAATCCATGAACTCCTGTTGTTGTAACCGTGATCAACGAAGAACCGAATCCGCCTGTATTAACAGAAGCATCTGTGGTGATAGCGTTGATTCCTAGATCAGTTCCTGGTATTTCATATACCGAAGGATACATGCGAATTAACCCTAATGCTTGCCACTTGGTAGGTTGCAGACCGTATTCAAAGTCAGCGTCAAGCATGGCCTGCGGAGCAGCGACACGCATACGTTCAATAGCATCTGTACCAAACTCCCAAGGACGGATTTGTTGACTAGCTTCCTCTACGAAAATTTGTAATTCTGTTCCCGATGATAAAGAACTAGTATCTGTGCTTAATTCTACAGTGGTAATAGCATCACTGGTTTGCATCCATGTTCTAAAATCTACGTCAGTTAACAATTCTCCATTACTGCTGCTTCTGCCCATCTTGTAAGAAATCGTAATTGAATTGTTAGTATCGGCAAAGTTGTAAAGAATATCACCATTCGCTGTATCTGTGATCAATAAGAATGAACTTTGATCATATTGACCGATCAATCTGATAGAAGATACACCTGGAATTTTAGCAGGCATCGCAGGTAAGCCGTTAGTAATGACATCGGTAAAGATTCCCCAGAGGTAACTATTTCTTGTTGAAGCTCCTGCTTCTGCATTTTGCCCAAGGATAAAAGCCTGTGGTGTGGTATTACCGTAGCTAGGAGTAACTGATGTATTAGTAAAAATGTAATTGTTGATCACATCACGAAGATAGGCTTGTGCTGTGGTTTCTGGGCTCACGTCTCCGCGGATCTGGGGTTCTCCGTCGATCCAGAAATAATCTGCTACCTGACGACATTTTACGTTTCCGCCATATCGAATATCGTGTAAAATCGCATCAATAAAATAACCAACGTCTCTAACACATTTGCCGGATGCATATGTGTAACCGTTATACACCCCAACATTATTAGCTATCTGATAATTGATATATGCTACTACCTGTGCTTGTAAAAATGCTTTGTTGGCTGTGAGTAACGCTACTGCCTTTGGATACAGGTTAGCATCTTTGCTTATACCTGGTTCAAATACGTAATTTTTTAACTGTTTCTTTGCCATTTATTTTTTTCCTTATGCGCCAAACGCAATAGCGAATGCTGAAATTCTTGCATCAACATAATCTTTTCTTGTAGCGTGAGATCCGAGTGAAGGAGGATTGGTAATAGCTATATCTCCTCCTACTGTGAAATCGTTAGTAACGCTGGCATTGCCCTGTACTGTTAGTTCTCCCGAACTGTCTCCGGGACCAACGTTTATAGAAGTGAAATTTCCAGCTGCAGGATTTTGTAATCCGATATCAATGTTGTCAATCCTACCAGTAGCAGCAAAACTTTCTATTTCAACATGTCCGTTGACTACACTAAAATAAGGACTAGAACCTTCAGCGATTCTTAAATCACCGTCGATGTTTAGATATTCTAATGTTCCCAGTCTAGTCAATGAGCTGGCAGTGATTTGACTGCCTAATGCTACCAAGGACGAGTCGTCAAAATCTGCTTCTACTAATTGTATGTTTTTTACATAGATCTGATCGGCACGTAGGATACTGTCCTCGCCGCTGCCGCCGACCTGCAATGTTTTTACTTGTACGTTGCCTAATTCATCTACAAAGAATCCCGGACTGCGAAATCCGCTTTTAGACTCAAAAGGTATATAATTTATTGACATTTAGATCTCCGCTATCACTCCAACTACGACTACTACAAAGACTATGAATGTATTTAGCCGTGCGAGATGTTAGTAGGGTACGAGATCGTTAATGGTATGATAGTAGTTGGCGCTGAATATCACTTTTGCGCCAGTTAGCAGCGTGGAATTATCATAGGTACTGTCTGTAGGACTGCTAGCACCTCGAATTAAGATCTGTACTTTTGAAGCTGTTACATTGGCATACACATCGATAAGATTTTCGTTGAGATTAGTTTTACCGTAGAGTGTGACGTTTGCCTGTTCCGGGCCCGCAACGACCAGAGCTTTTACCATTTCTTTTCTGTTATTTCCAGCGTCAACAAGTATGGTATATTCTGCTGCCATAAAGTCGCCTAGATAAAATTCGTCAAGAACTGCGTTCTCGGTGAACAATATCCAAGGACCTTTGTAAGAGAAATTAACACCGTTCTGCAAACGCAGGGTATTTTTTAAACCTTGTAGAAAAAAGTTGGCAAAATTTAACATAAGAAATCCGATCTATAGTGTATTTACCATAGATCGGACAGTGTTTAGTTCGGTACTTTGACTAACTTGCCGTATTCTGGAAGATACAGGTACTCAATATCTGATTTTTCCAGTGTCCACAGAGCATCATCTAGGGTTTCTACCAAAGGTTCTCCGCCCAGATTAAAGCTAGTATTGAAGATAATTGGAATTCCTGTTTCTTCTTTAAAAGCAGAAATTAAATCGTAATAGTGAGGATTCTGTTCTCGGTTAACTGTTTGGATTCTGCAAGTATGATCTTCATGGATGATGCTAGGAATCTTTTCTTCAATTCCGGGCTGACAATTTACAGCATACATCATGAAAGGACTATTTTTCATTCCACGTAGATCAAACCACTCGTGTACATCGTCCTCTAAAATACTGCCGGCAAAGGGACGGAAATATTCTCGACGTTTAACAGTATTAACAAAATCTTTACCATCTGGAAATGTAGGGTCAAATAACACCGAACGGTTGCCTAGTGCTCTAGGACCATTTTCTGAACGACCCTGGAATATTGTTACAATATTCTTTTCACGTAATAACTTAACAACATCTTTATGTGTAGCATCAGTAACCGTAGCATCTTTGATAGCAGCAACTTTGCTTTCAATCTCTTGATCGGTATAGCAATAAGATGGTCCAAGATACAAAGTATCGTGTTTATGCACAGTTTCGTCATTGTGCATACCATGCCAGAACATTAATGCTGCACCAATAGCTGTACCAGCATCATTGCTGATCGGTTCGACATAGAAGTTAATCCCTTCTTTGTTTAATTCTGTAAGGTAATAATAGTTGGCTACACAGTTCAACCCGTAACCGCCACTTAATACTACATTTTTTCTACCAGTTCTTTCTACTGCATTTTTAATCAGCTTAAGAACTTGTTCTTGTGTTTCTGTTTGAACAGCATATGCCATATCTCTGCGACTTTGCAGATGTGTCACATCTTCCCCAGGCTGCGGAACTTCGTCTAGAAAATCAAACAAATTTCCGTTTACCATACTACTCATAGGATATTTAGGAACGAATAAATTCCTATTTGTCAAAGGAATCTTTGAGGATTCGTCAAATAATGGCGGAATAGCCGGGTTCTTTTTTCCGTACGGAAATAAGCCCATAGTCTTACCTGCTTCAATGGCACTGAATCCGCAGTATTCGGTGACGCCTTCATAGGCTTTGACAATGCCTGCACGATCAGTGACCCATGCTTCGTGTGTATCGCCTTCCTCGCCTAAATTATTAGACGGAAAGTTTGCCATATATGCACCAGCGATTGGTTCTTTGGTACCGTAGTGTTTGTATAAGGTTTTGAATTCTGCAGGATAATCGCAGTTAACAATAGATTCTACTTCCCAAACCCACATAGGCATTTCATTGTAAGACATCTGATAAAAAGTACCCGCACCGTCAACAACAACACTGACAGCATCTTTAAATCCGCTACGATAAAATGCACAAGCAGAATGCAGCTTGTGGTGCATGAAACTTAAATCGATAACCTGCGGATGTCTGTGTAAATCTTTGACTTTACGATCGATGAGATTCAATTTTCTTGCTAGACCTGTGTAAACATCGTCACCGGTATAATCTACTTTTCCGGCTGTTTCGTGAAGGCTCTGTGTATGTGCAATAATTAGGTAATCTAGTTTATCAGTGTATTCTAGGATCTTGACCATCGACGCATATGGACCACCGTCGTATTTTTGTCTCGTGAAACGTTCTTCTTCAATAGCAAAAACTATCTCTCCGTCTTTTAATAGGCAGATGCCGGAATTATGACCACGTGCAATAGCAGCGATCCAAACGGGTTTTTTTTCTTTTTTAAGTTCTATGGTTTTAACTGTCATCTTTTTTCCCTAATACGTGATTAACTATAAGTGTAGTAATATCATCATTCATGGTCATGATATTTTCATTTAATCTATCTACCCTCTCATCTGGTAAGATGCGGATAGGACTGTATTCCCTACTTACCTCTCCCATATCTAGTATGTCAAAATAATCACAGTTAGGATAAGAAACATTAATGGGATACGTTGAACCAGTGATTACGGTGCTAGGAGTTTCCATGATATAAGATAAATGCTGTCCTAGACTATCGCAGCCTAGAAAATGATCTGCATATTTTATGATCGCAGACCAAACACGGAAGTTTACATTCTCTGGCATGGCTACTTCGTCTTTGAGTTTAGCGTCGGTGAGATCGATCTTGAATTCACTCATTAAAATCACAGCGAATCCGTTATCTTGTAATTTTTTAATTATCTGTTTTACATCTTTTAGTTCAAAACTTCTTGCGGTCCTATCCACTAGAGTTTCGTCTATGTACTCAATTCCGCGACCAAATGGCTGGAAAACGATCAGTTTTTCTTTTTTGAGTTTATCTTTGACCTGGCCGACTACCTGACGCCCGTTTAATAATTCGTCTTTGCTTAATCTAAATGTAGGTTTAGGTAATTCTCTAACGCCCTTACCATTGATCTGTATATCAAATGCTTGGGCGATAGAGCAGTGTTGATTGTAGTATTCCCATACTCTGTAGGGTTCAGTGGTTAATATATCTCTATTTCGAAGATAATCTTTGAATAATCCCTTATGCCACACATCATAGGTCCTATTATCAAGGGTAGGATGTCCTTTGAATACATCTGTTCCGCCTTCGCAGACGATGATGAAATCTTTGTCTCCGGATTCTTGTTCGTATTTTTCAAACGCTGGAATAGACGTGATCATTCGTCCTGCTCCACCATTTACAAAGAATGCTTTTGATCTTGTCATTTAAACTCCAATAAGAAAGGCCTTGTACAGATTATATATCCTTACGGATATACTTACAAGGCCTTTCTTGGTTTTGATTAGATCAAATAGCTGGTGCTGAAGGACAAGTGATTTTCCAATGATCTACATTGGCATATTTGGTAGGCACAGCTTCACAGAATTCATAATGAGCTTTAAATTGAGCTAATTTTTCTGGGAGATGCTGGCCACTGTCATATGCTTCTTTATAAGTTTTGGCTTGATTGGCCATAGAAGATAGAAAATCTTGTCTTGTTAATGCATGAACACGATATCGTGGACGGATCCAAGTTTTTGTCGGTATATCATATCTGATATCATTGACATAAAATGGCTGTGTTAAAGCACCTTGAAAATCGTCATAGGTGTATTCATAGGTTTCACCTGTAGGTAATGTTTCCTTATAATTTGGAACTTCGCCGTGCTCATAATCATGGGTGATGTGTGCTGCTTCCCAGGTGTGTACTTCGGCATCTAGCACTATCTGGAAAGTATCTCCGTCTAGTGCTAGTTGAGCTGGAGTCATTTTAAATGGCTCTAGTTCTGCTTCTGTTTCTGCTTGCTTTTCTAGTGCAAACATAGTTCCATCACCATTTAAACGGATCAATAGGAAACGTTTACCTGTATAGATACAATCTACAGTGATATTCTTTTTAGTAGTTGTCTTATATGGTTCGTCTGGTAGAACCGTTTTAAATGCTTTTCTCATTATATCCTCTCGATAAAGTTAATTCTAACTAGTCCTAGTCCGCCCCTATAAGCGTTGTCCCTGACATCAGGACATGGATTGGCCGGTAAGCCTCCCATGGCTGCTGGAACAAACGGCATACAACCTGTAACATCATAACAACCGCAAGCTCTAGTGTGCTGCGAATAACATGCTGTCCAAGGAATACCTCTAGCCGGCATTCTACTCATCGCATTAAGAGCTCCACTGAAGCTGTGGAATGCCATTCCTGACCATTCGCTCCAACCGGAATCGGAGTCTTGTGTGAATGTAACTACACCACCGTCACAGGCAAACATTCCTGGAGGCACAGCTACGTGATGATGTGTGGCACATGGGCAAGAGCTACCATTGGTGCCAAAGAATGTAGAACAGCTGAATCCGCCACGCTTGTTAACGTCGCCGCCATAGGCTTCTGCACAACAGCTACCAGTTCCAGAACCAAAATTACAGATCATGCCCTGTGATCCGCCAAAGTTAGTGTTACAGTAATTACCTGAAGTAAAGCAGCAGTATCCGCCTGTGCCTGTTGAACACCATGTTACCCCACCGCGACCGCCTTGCGAACAGATACAACCATTTACGGCTGCTCCTGTATTTTGATTACGCCCAAACCAGCATACACAAGTAGCTTCTGAACAACCACGGAAACATAGTGCATCAGCGTTATTACAGGATTTACCTACGTAACCACAGATAAAATCACCGCTGTTAACACAGATGCATTTTCTTGCCCATGCTCCTGGATTTCCTGGAATGCCCATACCGCAGCAGCACATCCTAGCACCGCTACCGCCGGCACCCCAAACGTCTAAAATCACTTTTCCGGTGCAGCAAGCAATCCAACAGAATCCGTTAACAAAGTTAGCATATTCTGCGCCTGGAGTATAACTCCAAACACGACCTTTTTCCAGATTAGATTCGTCGTAGTAAATCTGGTCTAGTTTTGTTTCTACTAAAGTTCTTAAGTTAGCCATATTATTACGACTCGCCTCCTGTTATTTTAGTTTCTGATATTAATTTATCCATTTTAGTACGAAGTTCCTCCGGCAATCGGAATAAACTTGATACGTACTGCACCTAGTCCACCACGACCCGCATGATCACGAACACTTGGACATGGATGAGCTGCAGAACCAGGAACGCCTGTTGGCATATAGTTCATACAACCTTGCATTTCATAACATCCGCATGATCTTTGGTTATTCCAGCAAGTAAAATGTTCTTGATGGCTTGGCCAACGACTCAATGATTTTAAAGCATTAAACTGTGTGGCTAATGGGCCGCCTGACCATTCTCCTTGTGGTGTACCGTCACTGTATGAAGTGTAAGTGAATGTACCACCATCTTCAGCGAAGATACCTGCAGCAGTGGCCACGTGATATTGATACATACATGGGCAGGTTTGTAAACAGCCTTGGAATGATACGCAACTCCATAGGCCGCAGCAGTTGATATCGCCACCGTAACCACAGGCCACGTTGAAACCATTTTGACACCAGTTACAGATCATACCGCAAGGCGAACGTGCTGTATCGCACATGTTATGTGAAGGGCCTAAACCTGTACCACAAAAATAACCTGTTCTAAAACATGCATATGGTGACTTATCGTCCATACAGTATGTGATACCGCCTCTACCGCCCTGTGCGCATAGGCAGCCACGTGTGAAATCACCGCCATTACGGCCTGCTCGGCAGCAGCCACCTGTGATACAGCAATATCCTGCACCATCTCTGTAACCTTGATTACCACCAACTACGTTAGCTTTGTTATATCCAGCACTTTCGATAGTAGTTGAAGCTTGCGAAAACGCATCTGCACCGTCACTACCCCAACCCCAGGGGTTAGAATAAGTTTTTCCGTCTTGCTCATCTGGTCGTTGACCACCTTCATACAGATCTTTATGGCTGCAACCAAACCAGCATACGCAACTGGCTTCTGAACATCCTCTGAAACACAGTGCTGAACTGTTGTTACAAGAGCGTCCGATATATCCGCAGACATAATTTCCTGATTGTACGCAAACACACTTTCTTAAATATGCTGGAGCATTTCCTGGAGTTCCTGCTCCGCAGCAGCACATCTGTGCGCCTGAACCAGCAGCTCCCCACATGTCAATTTGAATAAATCCGCAACCCGGTGCTCTCCAGCAGAATCCGTTACAGAAAGCAGTGTACATTGTACCTTCATGGTAGACCCAAATACGACCTTTCTCGAGATTATCCTCGAATGCTAATTCTCTGTTTCCTAATAAATTTGATAGTCTTGCCATGATTAGTATCCTATTCCTAGTTTAGCGCAGTTTTGACCATACATGTTTGAACCTCTGTAGGTCAATCTGATAGCACCGTGACCACCACGTTTGCCGTGATCTCGAACATCAGGACATGGATATGGAGGAATACCACCTACACCATAAGGTAAGAATGGCATACATCCGTACATTTCATAACAACCACAACTCTGTGATGAAGCATAACATGTGACCCACGAAATACCTCCCACAGGCGAACGGCTTAATGCGTTCTGTGAGTATTGGTGTTGTAATAATCCTGTACCACTCCACTGTGTAAATTCTGGATCTTCTTCTGGTAATGATGAAATCACTCCGCCCTGATCACTGAAAATACCTGGAGAGTGTGCTACGAATTGATGTATGTAGCAAGGTCTTGGATTTCCTGTGTTGCAGAAGAAATGTATGTAACTTATACATCCGCAGCAATTAGTATCGCCACCGTAGCCGCAGCCGATCCATCCGCCTGAACATTGATTACATACGATACCACAACTGCTGCCGAACAATGTATGACAGAATCCGCCTGCTACAAAACAGCAGTAAACAGATGTCGATGTTGAGCAGAATGATGTGCCGCCTCGGCCGCCTTGTGCGCACATACAACCGTGTGCGTAGCCGCATAAGTCTCGAGCATTGCACCATCTTAAATAACTTGGTACACCGCAGCCGCTGAAACATAAATCGTGTGCGTTACAGGCCATACCTGGACAGGCACAGACTGCCGAGCTGCAATTGACCGCTATAGTTTTCTTTGCGTATCCGGGAGCATTTCCTGGCAAACCGCCACCGCAGCAGCACATACGAGACCCACTACCTGCCGCTCCCCACATTTCAATTTCTAAAATTCCACATCCGGGAGATGCCCAACACCAGTTAAGATCGTCACGAATACAAGTATACATCGTACCAACGGTCACAGTGTATACTCGGCCTCGTTCCAGATTCTGCTGGTTGGCCATGATCTCTCTAGTGGATAGTAGATCAGTAAGTTTTGCCATTTCTTGTTCCTATTAAGGTCCGATGAATACCCAACCGTAGGTAGCACCCGAAAAAATCATTGTAACTGCTGCATTGTTCATATCTAGAACTAGGTTTTCTGTCAAGTTCTGGATCTTATTTCCATTTCTGTTGATTGTTACGTTATTTGTTGAGAAAATTCCCGCAACGTCAATGATCTGGATAGTGTCACCTTCACTTGGTGACCCTGGCAGAGTTAGGGTGAATGCTCCTCCTGTTGCGACAGCGAAAATTCTTTCGCCGGCGTTGACATTAGAACTAGTTGAAATAGTTCTGTTTGTAACGCTATCAGTTCCAAAGGATGATACTTGTCGTCCCATTTTGTTCTCCTAAATTATACTGTTGAAGTCTCTATGCCGAACGCATTTACTGATACGTTAGCATTGCTGGCATAAACAACGAGACGCTTGGTAGCATCCATCATAATACCTGTTCTTTCTAAAACACCGTTAGCACCAACTGAAACATCGTATTCGATGAATTCTGCTGTGGTTGGTGTTGCTCCTGCTGCTAAAGCCACCCTTACTGAAACTGCTGTAGTTCCTCGGTTTAAAACGTTTATGCTTAAAACTGTAAAAGTGGTTGCAGGCACAGTGTACACCGTTGTGTATGTCGCTGCGCTTAATGCTGATTGACCTAATAATCCTGTAGCCATTTATTTCTCCATCAATTTGCTTGTAAAAAGTAATTTAACACAAGGGCATCACCTGCAATACCGCCTTTGAAGTTTACCTTACTATTTATGTTAATTTGAACATTTGTAGTTGTGCTAATGGTTTGCCCAGCTATGTAAATCACACCCGCTGTTAGGGTGTTAACGTTCAAGCTAGATCCACCACCACCAATTTGGCTGGTAATATATGCCTTAATAGCCCTTTGTGTAGGTATTACACTGTCCGAATCTTGTGTAAAGAACGGATCTGTGCTAAATTCTGAAATCGTAGCACCTGAACCGCCCAACGCCACAGAACCCAGGCTCAACTCGTTCAATCCTGCGATATTAAATGCGTCAGCGTTCAATGTCGCAACACCAGTACTTTGCTCAACGTTGAACAATCCACCAACTCTAAAGTTACCGTCTTGGTCTGTTGAGGTCCAGAACACACGACCGCCACCGCCTGTAACTGTTTCGTTAGCAGGTATTGGGTCATTTAAAGGTAAACCTGGATAGTTAGATTCGGTAAAGTTACCTGTACCGATATCCAAGAAGTCGTGTCCAGTTAGTCGAACCTGGCTATAACGTCTGCGTATAGTTGTAGCAGAGCCGTGTTCTGGAGCTTCTGCTGCTCCTAGAGCTGGACTTAACTGTAGTGTAGCTTCGTAAGTACCGTCGGCGTTTGGTAACAATCCTGTGACATTAACCAATCTATAGTAAACATCATCAATACCTGCGATCTGAACGTTAGAACCGGCTTTTGGAATTCCGGTTAAATCGGAGAACGCTACAAACGCAGTTACTTGATAGTTATCTGCATAACCGTCGCCTGTGATATCTGCGGCAGCGGCTGTATAGTTAGCGCCTCTATTTGTAAATGTTGGCTGTGCTATAACGCCGTTACCGATCCTAACTTCCATAGTAGCATCTGCGCCTGTGTTATTAGGGTCTGTGATAGTCAAGGTTGGAGCAGTTACATAACCAGATCCTGGCTCATGTATCCAAACTTCGCTGATTAAACCTTCTCCTGTGACAAAACATCTTGCACGAGATTTAGAACCCTGTCTTATGTTTTGTACTCCCTGTGAGTTGCTGCCTAATACTACCCAGCGAGGATTTCCTTGATAATTTCCAAGTGCAGAAGCTACGTAATTCTTGCTAGTCAATGCCAACATACTGCCTGTGCCGCTGCTTAATGTGAATGTTGATCCGCCACTGGTTGTGCTTATGCTGAATCTTGTTGAATCGTACACAGATTTAACGTAGTAATAAACACCACTATCTGTACGGACACCGCCAAAGATTTCAGAACCAGACGAATCACGGATGAATCTGATCCTATCGCCAACTTCTAATCCTGTTGTTGTGCTGGTTGTAGTTAACCAGTTGGTGTTCAAACCAAATTCCATGCTAGAAGCAGAAGTAACTCCGCCTGTGGCTAATGTTACTGTAGTATAAGAAGTAGTTCCAGATGCTGCACCAGTAAACCAATTAGCTGTTGAACTCTGTGAAGGACCTTCTGTCCAAGTCGCACCGTCTGTAGAATAAGCAGTTCTATTACTGTTATAAGCAAATGCTAGGAAACCTGTTCCTGTGTAGATAACTTTGATCCAACGTGCTGCCGCGCCTGGCATAGTACCTGCTGTCCAGGAAGTACCGTTGGTGCTATAAGCTGCTTTAGTGGTAGCTGTTCCTATATTTCCTGCTACTGCAACAAATCTGCTGTTACCGTAGGCTACAGAGCTCCATAAATCTGCACTTGGTAATGTATTACCAGAAGTCCATGAAGTACCGTTGGTTGAGTAGGAAGCTACTTGGCTAGTTGATGAGCCTCCGCTAACTATTACATAATATCCTGTACCGCCTATTGAACCATATGCGATTCCTGTAGCATCTGACGATCCGCCGGATACTGCCGAACCAGCCCATGTAGTGCCGTTGCTAGATGTTGCTACGTTAGCACTATCTGCTCTCAAGGCCACATACTTTGAACCATCCCAAATTACCTGTTTCCAATACGAGTTAGCAGGCAATGCGTTAGCTACTGTAGACCATGTTGTTCCATTGGTAGATGTTGCTAGATCATTAGTGCCGCCATTACCGCCAATTAATGCTACATATTGGTTAGTACCGTTATATGCTAGTGCTGTGTACTCCCAGTTAGTTCCACTTTGTGCGATAGTACCGCCAGTCCATGTAGTACCATTAGTACTAGTTGCATAAGATCCTAAAGATGAACCGCTATCGTAACCGATAGCTACAAATTTACTACCGTCCCAAAGAACATCTTGCCAGTAACTTGCACTTGGCAATGTTCTAGCTGTGGTCGAAGCTGGAATAGCATTCTGTGAAGTGTTTGTAACGTCTACAGATAAGTAACTGCCGTCACGCAGTGTCCAATTTACACCATCGGGAGAACTAGCTGCTGTGTCACCTAAACTAGTTACATAGAACAAACCTTGTCCGTAACCAATAGAACTCCATTCGCTGATAGCTGGTAGATTACTCTTGTACCAAGTAGCACCGTTAACTGAATACGCCGCCATTGCCGAGCTGTCTGCGATAGCTACAAACCTACCATTTCCGTAGGCAACGTCTACCCAGTTAGATTCTGTAGAATCATCGTTGGAAGGTAGGGTAGTCACTGTCCAGGCGATTCCGTTCGCACTATAAGCTACGGAATTACTAAAGTTACCTTCGACTATAACGAATCTACCGCCGCCATATGTGATAGCTTTAGAACCAGTAGCTACTGTGGCTGCTGTCCATGTTACACCGCCGTTAGTTGATGTTGATCTCCATGTTGTGCTTGAATCGCTTTCTGCGATAGCAACAAATGTTCCATTACCTCCAACTACATCTATCCAATCTTCAACAACGCCCATAGACACAGAAGTCCAATTGATACCATCTAGTGAGTACGCTGCTGTAGACGAACCTTTAGCCACTGCCACATATCGTCCTACACTGTTGTATATGTCGTAGGCAACTGCAATCCATTGATTGTCTGGTTCGCCACCTCCACCGCCGGTGGCAGTTGGCATAGTCATTGCTGTCCAAGTAATACCGTCTAACGAGTAAGCTCCTGTTACGCTGCCGTTCACTACAGCTACATATTTGGCTGTTACTGCTGTGCCTGTTGGAGTCACTGATGTGATAGCTCCGCTAGGTGTTGTTGTTGTATCTACAGTGATGGTTAAATCGTTTGCAGGTGTAGTTCCTCCTAGGCTTGTTCCTAGAATAGTTAGTGTATCACCTGCGGCATATAAAGCGCCGCCTGCATTAATTTCTACAGAATATACTCCTTGTCTGCGAGTAATATGGAAGGTAGCTAGTGATCCAGAACCTCCTGTAGCAGATAAGTTTGAATAATATCCATATCCGTTACCATAAGCTACATCTGACCAGTTCGAAGCTGCGGTCATATTTGCTGTAGTTTTAGTGAAAGGCGGAGCCGATAACGCTATGCGTGGTGTTATTTCATAAGTTGAAGTAACATCTAATGCTGATTCAATTGGTGTTCCCGGAACTACGTGATCCCAACCTGCTGTACCTGTTGATTCTTTGTAAACAGTAGCTATTTTAGAACCGCTGTTATAAGTGTTAATATATCCGTACTGTCCTGCACCTGTTCCTGCGGTAACATACACACTCATTCCTACATAAGCTGCACTGCCTCTAGTATCAGCGGCAGCTAATGTGATCTGTGTTGCTGTACCGCTTTGTGCTTGGTTAGTAGCAGTGATATATCCTTCGCCGCCTGTGCCTGAACTATCACCCGGATCAGTTAATCGAATGTTGAAAACACCACCGTCACGGAATTCGTTAGCTATGGTCTGTACGCCAGATCCGGCACCACTGGTAGTAAATGTAGCTTCGCTGTAAGCATTACCTGCATTACCAAATTCATAGATCAAGATGTCATCGCCATCTGTGAGAACGTTTCTTACATTAGCTTCGTCTGCTCTATTATTGATCGTACCAGTAACTGCTGTTTCAGTGATATCGATACCTTCTGATACAGAACCATAGTCACCGTAAGAGTTGTTACCGTTGGTAGCACGGATCTTACCGCCATTTTCTGCTAGGTAACCGATATAGTTATAGTATGTGAACACAGAAACAAGTTCTGCACGGCCCAGGTTAGTAACCCATGCTCCGATACCATCACTTAATACCTGTGTAAAGTCGTTTGAAACGATAGAGTCAACGCCTCCTGCGTGTAGGCTACCGTCAATCTTTTGTCCTACGCAGGCTGTACCGAATGTAGTAACGTTTTGTACGTAAGTAGATTTGTCTGTAACCCATACTTTTTCATCGTTTGGACCCCAACCTGGGTTCAATGAAACATATGCACCAGCGATTGGACGTTTTGTTCCGTATTCGTTGGCTACAGTTAAGCCGTCGGCATCGCCTGCTCCTGCTGTGTTACCGTCTGATGTTCCGTCTAATCCTAACAATGTTTGATTACGAACTCCGCAACCGCGGCTCACATAATACATGTCTTCTAGTTTAGATCCAGTGTATGCATTTCTGTAGAATCTTGCAGCCATTGTTGATTTATAGTTACCTGTGTATTTTAAATCATGTGCAATAGATTCTACGTAATTTCTAACGTCATTTAAACAACTAGCAGAGTTATAGTACCAACTTGCAGTCATTGTTCCTGCTGCTGTAGAAAGATCCACAGCGGTTCCACCTGCTGTTAAACTTACTTTAAATGTTGTTGATGTTAGGCTGTCTGATAAGATGTAATAGGTTGTGTTTGTAGAAACACCACCAAATGTTGTTCCTGTGAATCTTATCGTGTCTCCAGCGACCATCCAAGTCTGTGAACTACAGGTTAACAAATCAGTGGCTGCTGTGGTATTGGACACGGTAACTTTGAATGTATCAGCGATATAAGCAGATGCTTCAGCTACCATAAATTCTTTGTTTAACAATAATATTAATGCGCCATTTAATCTGTCAATATCAGTGGACGGATCCATAGTGCCAACTACTACTGGTCTTGTACCTGTGTTAGCATAATTGATAATATCGTCCCATAGTAATCCTGCTAATACAGCAGCACCGTCTGCCACGATCACAGATCCTTTCTTGCTGATAAAATCTAGAATAGTTTGTGTGGCCGCTAATTGATCTGCTACTACTAATTGAGCAGATGCTGTACCTCTACGATATGCCATACCTGCCTTAACTGATGCAAAGTTGCTGTTAAACATCAGATCATACTTGAGTGCATCTACTATCAATCCAACGTCTCGAGAACAGGTAGTTTCATCAAAGATCAGTGCGGGGAATTCTCGCTTGACATAGTTAACCGCATGTGTTTGGATTTCTGTTTTAGCATTTGATAGAGCAGTACCTGCGCTTAACAATTCTGCAGATACCCATGAAGTTGCAGGATTGATATCTGAAGGATAACCGCCTGCAGTATCATCTCCGTCGACTGTAATTAAATCGATAATATCTTGGATACGCTCTTCACCAAAGTTTTTAGCTGAAGTATTACCTGCTGTTCCGCTGGTGTCCTGTGTTAGTGCATTACCTGCAGAAACTGTAACTGCGGCTTCTGTGATCACTTGCCCGACTACAGTTTTTAATCTAGCGTATGCAGCCAATGTTTCTTCTTTTTCGCCGTCGCCGAATGTAGCTTCACCAAAACTATAATATGATTTAGCTGCAATCATTGTCTGTGTATTGCCGCCGTAGGTTAAATCATAACGCATAGCGTCTAGGATGTATCCAACGTCACGAGCACAGGCAGCACTGTCATATGTGAATGCTGTGGTAAATGGTGCAGTATTGCCTGCTACCTGTACTGCGATCCAAGCTGTGATTTCAGCTTTAATAAAAGCAGTATTAGCTAGGATCTGTGCTCTAGCATAATCATAGGTAGTTGTAGCGCCCGAAACGTTACCAGTACTTGCATACGCAACGTCGGTCAAACTTGAACCCCAGTTAGTTGGCGTGCCAAATGTAAATGCGTCCACAGCGCCTAGACCATTAGTTAGGATGTCATCAATTTCTGCTACACCCGCTTGTAGTCTTGTTACTGCGGTAGAACTTCCTGTGTTTCCTTCGTTTTGGCTAGTATTGTCCTGTGTTTCTGTATTACCTGTTGTAGGAGTAACTGACACATTAGTCACGATTTCGTCAGTGATAGATTTTAAATGTGTCAATGTTGCTATAGTTTTAGCTTTGTCGTTGTTAGCCACTAACTTGCCTGCAGGGCTTACTCTAGCCGAACGAAGTTCGTCACCGACAATGGCTGTATTAGAAGGAACACGGATCGGTAATACTTCTTCGTACAAACCTGTTTTGATATTGATAGTGTAATTAGGAACATCTTCAACAGGCATGCCTGTAGTTGTTCCGGCTGTAACAGCATCTGTAATGATCGCTGCTAGGTCTGTACATACAGTTAGTGCATCTGCTTCTGCGGTATAGCTAGCATCGATAATTTGTTTAGTGCGATCACCGGCCGCGATGCCATTCAATCCTTGATAGTTTGATGCAGGGGCTGTGTTAGATAAAACAGATCCGATTAACGATACTCCATAATTAATAGCTGCTACTAACTGTTCATCTTCGTCTTGAATAGCTGTAATTAAAGCTGTTCCTGCTGTGTTGAAATACGATTCAGTTGCTTCGATAGATTTTACATTACCAGTATGTGTTAGGTCATAGATGATAGCATCAATGATCAATCCCATATCACGCTCGCACAGTGCTTGGTTATCATTAGTGAATCCGGCCCAGATGCCTGTGCCTGCTGTGATCTGATAGCTGACCCATTCTACGATTTCTCGTTGTATGAATGTTCTATTCATTTTTAATAGATAAGCAGCGTTAGGATATTCAGTACCTAGATCAATCTGTTCACAGGCATAACGAACGCTAGCCCATGGCTGATCTATAGTCATACCATATATAGGTGCAGGGCTGTTAACTCCGTTAGGCCCCACATAGAATACATTCTTGACCTTACCAAAGTATTCCCAGGCAGGTAAACCGGCGCTAACAGTTAACACTTGACCTTCGTCACCCACCGGAAGTCTTGTTGGGCCCGCTCCAGAGTAATAAACCAAATCACCTATGGTTGTTAATACACTTTCTTCGTTACCTGCGGTTAATAGATTCCAATATGCACCAACTCCGTCGTTGTCTGGACGATCCGCACCATTTGATGATGTGTGACCTTGAACACAGATATAAGAATTAGCACCATACTTAACAGCATCGCCTAATTTGTATGCTGTAGTTAATGCCCAGTTACCTTGCCAATCAATACCTTCGTTTAACTTGCTCCAGTATGTGAGGTTGGGAGGTGTTTGACCAGTGCTGTCTGCGATCGCTACATAAGTAAATCCGCCGTGACGAACGATTTCGCCGATCTTATAAGCAGTGGCTCCACTATAATCACCTTGTAATCTGAATCCTTCCGCGAATAGATCCCAGGTAGCTGTCTGTGTTGGTGGTACTTGTCCTCCAACGGATGTATGATTAGTTTTAGCAATGTATGAATTACCACCATAGCGAACTACATCACCTGGTTGATATGTTGTTCCAGAAGTCCAATCACCTTCAAATTCAAATCCTTCTACTACCTGACTCCAGTTAGCAACATCTGTGGCAAAGGCTGCGGCTGCTGTGTGCTGTGTAGTACAGATATAAATTCCGCCACCATATTTGATAACGTCATTTACTTTATATCTTGTAGATGTTACCCAAGTACCTTTGTATTCGATACCCTGATTAAAATAATCCCATTTTGATTGATCGTTTTCTAATCCAGAAGATGCTGTAGCTGCAGATGTATGACCTTCATTGGCCACATATGTCGTGCCGCCATACTTAACTACATCACCAACTTTATATCTGGTGGAAGTAGCCCATGCTCCTTTCCAATCAATACCTTCGCTGAATAAATCCCAACTTCCTTGATCCTGTTCTAGTCCCAAAGCTGCTGTAGCCGCAGATGTGTGTGCGGTATTACAGATGTAAACTAATCCGCCATATTTAACAACATCGTTTACTTTATAAGTGGTTGAAGTTGACCAGTTGCCTTTCCAGTCAAAACTTTCTGCGAATAGATCCCAATCACTTTGATTAGCTTCTAATGTAGAGCTTGATGTGTGTCCGTCGTTACAGATATAAACATATCCGCCGTACTTTACAATATCGTTTTCTTTGTACAGTGTGGTCGCTGTCCAATTACCTTTCCATGATTGACCGTCGCTGAACTGATTCCATTTTGTTGGAATGTTATCAAGATCGGTATAGAAATCCGCTGCTGCGGTATGTCCTACTACGCAAAGATAAGTGCGGCCACCGTAGGCAACGATGTCGTCTTTATAGTATGTTGTACCGGTTGTCCAGTCATCTTTCCATACAAATCTAATTCTACCTAGTTTAAATTCAGCCATTTATAGCTCCATAATTCGCATTAATTAATATTTATTCAAACTCGCAATCCAGGTTATTGTCCACCGCTTAAGAAATAAACCTGTGCCAAGAATGACCCATCTATACCACCTCTAAAGTTAACCTTGGCGTCAAAAATCAATTCATCGCCTGTAGTTGTACCTAAAGCTTCTGGTCCTACCTGTACGATACCTGCAGTTAATTGTCCTGTGATCGCATCTGCACCGCCACCCGAAACCCTAGCATTCAAATATGCTTTGATAGCTCTCTGTGTCGGAATAATGTTGTTTGAGTCCGCAGTGAATGTAGGATCCGTTGAAAACTCACGAATAACTACACCCGATCCGCCAACGGTGACACCGCCCAATCTTAATTCTTCTAGACCTTCTAGTTCAAAGAACTGTGCATTTAATGTGACAGTACCTGTGGCCTGTTCAACAGCAAACAATTCTCCGACACGGAAATTACCATCTTGGTCAGTTGAAGTGTAAAACACTCGTCCACCAGCACGTTCTATGATTTCGTTTTCTGGAGAAAGCACTGTACTATTCGGATTAAGCGTGTCTGGATAGTTAGTTTCGGCAAAAGTTCCTAGTCCAATGTCTAACAAATCGTGTCCTGTTAATCGCACCTGTGAGTATAACTGACGTATCTCTACAGAAGTTCCGTGTTCAGGACTTTCATCACGTCCTAGATCTTTGGCTATACTTATTCTTGCTGTATAGTTTCCTACAGATCCAGCTAATATTTCGGTAGTTAATAATTTGTAAATGTAATCGTTAATTCCTGTGATCGTAACGTTATCACCTGGTCCAGGAATGCGTGTTAACCCTGTTACCACTAATTCTGTACCAATTTGATATTCGTCTCTATATCCATCACCTGTGACTGTTACCCTAGTGCTAGTAGTTTCATATCCAGTTCCACCGTTTATAATAGTTGGACCGGCTATTACACCGTCACCTATTCTTACAGAAGTAGCAACTTCCGAACTGTTGTTTGGATCATTAACAGTAACAATCGGTGCGCTGCCGTACCCGCTGCCAGGTTCCCAGATATTGATAGCAGACATTCTACCAGAAACAATTACTGCTCGAGCTTCTGCGGTTCTTCCTGTGCTAATTATTCTTCCTACAGTGGAATTTGCTACTAGACCTGCGATAGCGATAAACTTGCCCGGACTGACTAATGTTGAATATGTTACATCACAGTATTCTGCAGATGTAGTCATAGATTGATAAGTCCATTTTTTGCCGTCTTTTGATAATGCCATATTGGCGCTGCCGTTAGCCACTGCTACAAACAATCCGCCAGCATACTTGATAGCTCTCCAGTCGGCTGCTGCAATAGTGCTTTCAACCCAAGTGATACCGTCAAAGCTGATCGAAACTTCAGTGGCTCCTGCATAGCCGCCGGATAATGCTACGAATCTATTATTGCCGTATGCCAACGAGTATGAACCTTGTGGTAAAGTTCCTAGTGTCCATGTGGTCCCGTTGTCACTGTAAGCTACTGCGACTCCTGTTGACGAATCACTTAACGCTGTAGTTACAAATTTTCCTTTGCCATATTCTATAGCGTTCCAGTCTGCACCTTCGGGTAAGCTAACCGCGGTCCAAGTCGACCCGTCTGTAGAATAAGCTGCTTTAGAGCCGCCTGAAGCTACGGCTACCCATTTTCCTTCACCGTAGGCAACATCTCGCCACTCTGCGGTGCTTGGCATGGTCATCGAATTCCAGGATGTGCCCGAAGTGCTGTACGCTGCCTGACCGGCGCTGGCAAAAGCCATGAATCTCCCGCCAACATATTTTACTTTGGTCCACAGTGCTGTAGCAGGTAGTGTTCCGTTACTCCACGTGGCTCCGTTGTTTCCCGAATATACAGCGACATTAGAATCTAATGCTACTGCTACTATATTATTAGGACCTGCTGCTATATTAGTCCACTGTCTTTCAGCAGGCATAGTTATGGATGTTGTGCTAAATCCCGGACTGCTAAAATTAATTCTAGGTTCAATCATGTAATATGTGGTATTATCTAGAGTTGTTTCTATAGCAGTACCTTCTATCACATGCTGCCATCCAACGGCATGCATAACCATTGTTCCGCTGCCGTTGATCAAATTAAATGTAGCTCCGCCCGGGGTAGTACTTATAGTAAATTGTGTTGCGCTTGGCAGAGTTTTAATGTAATAAACTGTGTAATCTTGTACATTACCAAATTTGGTTCCTACAAAAATTACAGGATCGTTTAAACTTAAATGGGCCGTAGACGAAGTAGTTAATACATTGCCTGTAGAACTTGATGTGGTAACAGTGACCTGCGGTTGTTCGTCTATACCGATATATGCATTTTTAGATGAAAAATCATAATCGGCAATATAACCATATTGTCCTGTTCCGGTACCCCCAGTGATCATTAATCTCATCTGTCTGTAGACCGATGCTGTGTTTTCATCTGAACCCGATATTTGTACATATGTGTCATCGCCTGCTTGTGCTGCGTTAGCCACAAACACATAACCGGATCCGCCTGCTGCAGATGAATCGCCTGGATCTGTGATGCGAACTTCATAAACTCCGCCGTTTCGGAATTCATCTGCAACAACGTCGTGGCTGTTACCTGAACCTGTTATAGTCATTGCTGCTGTAGTATAATTTACACCGGCATTTGAATAATAGAATTTCATTAATTCATTATCGTCGTTGACCAGTACTTGATAAACTTCAGCATCATAATATCTATTAGTCACCGAAGCAGTGATAGGTACTTCTGTGGTATTAAATCCGTCTGACACCGCACCGTATGTACCATAAGAACAGTTTCCGTTTGTTCCACGGATCTTACCACCATTAGTGCATAGATAACCGATATGGTTATAATATGTAAACACAGAAACGCATTCTGTTCTTCCTGTACCGTTGGCCCAAACTCCAATGCCGTCACTTAAAATCTGTGTAAAGTCATTACAAACAATCGTTTGATTTCCACCGCTGTGTAAGTCACCATCGATCTTTAATCCTACACAACCATCACCAAATGTAGTAACGTTCTGAACGTAGGGAGATTTAGTTCCCACCCATGCTGCTGTATCTGCAGGTCCCCAACCTGGATCTAGAGAAGCATATGCTCCTGCACTAGGACGCTGTGTAACGTCTAGGGTCGATAAACCAACCAATGTTCCTGACAAACCAGTCAGTGTCATGTTTCTTAATCCTGTACCGTCACGTAACAAGAACATGTTCTGTATTTTGTTAGTATCGTAGTCGTTAGCACACAAGAAATAATTTGCTGCTTCTATGGTTTTCCAATTTCCTACATAACCGATATCATAGATCATAGCATCGATGATTCGATCTAGATCTTGTTCCCATCGAGCCGGTAAGTTAGTTACTGTAGAGTCTGTATAAACATTTTCTATGTAAAGAGTAAGTTCGTTTTTAATAAATTCTTTATTATTTGTTAACTGTGCTCTAGCATTTAATCTATCAGTGTCACCTGTTAGAGATCCTGTACCAGAAATTGATGCTGGATTCTGCGACACTACTCTAGACAAGAATTGATTTATCAAAGATTCTACTATTAAGGTTTCGTCTGTGGTCGCAGGAGTTCCAGAAAAATCTTGTGGTATAGTTCCGTATAAACTTGTGCCTTGAGCTAGTGTAGGATCCCCTACTGGTATTTCTCTAATAATATAATCAACGATATCTCCGATATATTCTACCGCGGTGGTAATCATATCTAGATAGCTGTTAGAAATAACGCCATTGGCTGGTCTTACTTCGGTGCTGCGAAGTTCATCGCCCACAATAGCTACGAATGCAGGAACACGTATAGGCAACACTTCTTCATATACTCCTGTTCTTACAAAAATAGTAGCATATCCTGTGATATGTTCAGTAGCGTACCTGATAGTTCTCCAAGGATTTTGCGGCGAAGTTCCTGCTGTAGGAACGTCTTCTCCAAATTCAGCTACAAAGTAAACATCCGATGTATTCTGTAATAGTTCCCAAGAAACTTCGCCTGTTGATGTCGCAGTTAACGCACGACCTTGAGATCCCACAGTTAATGCTTTATATCCAACAGTACTGCCGTCGCCAGTATCTCCAAATGTTCTTATGTCACCAACTTCTTTTAATCTATTGATCTTGTTACCGTCAGTGATTTTAGCCCAGTATCTTCCTTCTAGAGTGCTGCCTTCTTCTGGATCGTCATCTGGTCTGTTATTGTTATCGGATAAATGCTTGTCTAAACATTTGTAAGAACTAGATACCCATACCACAGTGTCGCCAGAATAGTAATATTCTCCTGCTGCCCACACACCTCTCCAGCGTGTGCCCGGAATCACTAAATCCCAGTAATCTGAATTAGTAGTACTGCCGTCGTTTAAAAAATCTGGATCTTGATTACTGTGATCTAACAAACAAGCATAAAGGTTTCCGCCTCGACGTACTACATCACCTAATCGGTAATCGGTTAAAGAACTCCAAGCGCCAAGCATTCTACTGCCTTGGAATAATAGTTGCCAAGACGAAGAAACTGTGCTAGGAATATTTCCAGCATTGTCTTGTATAGCTACGTAAAGATTTCCGCCATAGTTAACAACATCACCGACTTGATAAAGAGTAGTAGTGGTCCAATCCGCATCAAACTCTTGTCCTGGAAGATATACATCAAATTTAGACGCATCAAAAGAGTTGGTAGATAAGTGGAAAGCGTTAGCTTTGTATAGATAAGAACCGTATTTTACAGTATCGTTAACTAGATATAGAGTAGACTGTGTCCAATCTCCTCTATGACGTATTCCGTCATAAACCAAAGTCCACTTGGCTAGATCTAATGGTAACCCATCAACTACTGAAGATGCTGAAGTATGCCCTACATCACATCTGTAAACTCTAGAACCGTATCTAACTAAATCGTTGGCTTTATATCTTGTATCGGTAGACCAATCTCCTGTCCAGGCATCTGCAGATGAAAACAAATCCCAGTTAGCGGAAGCTGCTTCTAATCCGTTAGTGGCATCACCGGCTTGGTGAGATGTATTACATTTATATAACTTTCCACCGTATTTGACAATATCGTTGACTTTGTAATATGTAGCCGGAGTCCAATCAACTTTCCAATCTTGAGAATTAATTTGAACGGCCCAGTTGGCTATCTGACTAGGGAAATCCACTTCGTGTGATGCAGATTCGTGACCTGTTATACAAACATATACCGTACCGCCAAGTTTAATAATGTCACCTACGTTGTAATAGGTATCAGGTTGCCAAGCACCTAACCAGCTTACACCATCTGCCATTAGTTCCCATTTTGGAACTAGTAGCGGTGGAGTGTCATTGTTATAAAAATTTAGATCGTCGTAAAAATTGCTGTCTGCTACATGACTTTCTAGGCTTACATATACTTTTCCGCCGTAACTTACAACATCATCAGGATTATAGCGAGCGAAAGCAGACCAATCGCCTTTCCATGTATATCTAAATCTACTTAATTTAAATTCTGCCATTTATTTTAATCCTCTGAATCAAGATTATTGTAAGTATAACCGTTGTTAATTCTAACCACTAATTCGCCAGTATCGTCGACATAATAAAACATTGCACGATCATCCCAGCGATATTGCTGTATTCTTAAATTTTCAAACACTGGATTGTGATTTACATCGATACCTTCGAAGAAATCTACACCAACTTCAAAATCTGTGTAATTTCCAGATTCTTCTCCTACTTCATTGAGCTGGATAGCATCTGAATCTTTAGTTTGATCGCTGCGTACAAGGAAAAGACTGCCGTTTTCGTTTCTTCTTAAACCGTAAAAGAATCTTGGGGTATCACCTAATCCTGTTAACGGATCTACGCCTAAATAATAATTATTGCTAGCCATGATCTTTTCCTTATGATAACTCTACATAACTTACTACTGCGCTAACACTGTCAGCAAGATCACTGACTATTCTTAAACTTCCATCTTGAGGAATGATCAGTTTTTCACCGTTAGTAATAATTTTTACAGCAGAATTAGGTCCTACTGTCAATCCTTTTATATATACCGTATCAACACTGTCCACGTTGGAAACATAAACATCAACGCTGGCTGTGTCGTATTCTGTGATATTTGCTATATTGCAGCCAATAACTGTAACTGTGAAACCTACACCAACAGTTAATACATCTACTGGATGTGTTCCTATACTACCTGCAACTGCTTGTCTAAATGTTGTTGGCATTTCTTTATCCTATTGTTAGTGCAAATTTAACAGCGATTTCGTTGGCTGTAGATTCTGATACTGCACCAATGGTACCTGCTGGACTGACCCAGGCAATACCGTCCCAAATCTCAAGAGCTTTCGAATCTGTGTTGTATCTAGTCATTCCTTCGACAGCATAAGCTGTGGGTCTTTGACTAGTATCTCCTACAGGTGGAATAAAAGCGTTAGTTCCAGATATCCTGAAAAATCCTGTACCGCTTTGATCGATTTGTGTGACACTTCCAGAAACATAATTTAATATAGTACTGCCTCGGATTTTAAAATTACCGATAGTAACATAACCTGTGCCGTTAGCATCAAGTATCAAATCTTGGCTAGTGGTGGTAGTTATTACATTATCATATAAAATTAAGTTTCCAATCTCAAACTGTGCTAGACTCAACGTGTCGCCAAATACTCCTGCGGCATATACGTTTGCCCAACGATAAGAACTAGACCCTAGATCGTAGGTATTGTCAGTTTGTGGAATTAGATCGCTGTTGATGCTGGCATTGATGGTTATCGTGTCAGTGATACTGTCGCCGATGATTAAGTTTCCGCCTAGAGTCAGATTTCCTGTCGCACTAATATTTCCAGTAACGTTTAAATTACCTGTAATATCAGTTCTTGATAAAATATCTACTTTTCCTGTGCCGTTAGCACGTAGCTCTAGATTAGCATTTGATGCTGTAGTAGAAATAGTATTGCCGTTAAATTCTAGATCGTTGACTACTAGTCTACTATGATAAGCTGTGGCTTCGCCGCCGGATGCTATAAAATTAATAACAGGCTGATCGCTGCTGATAGTGTTGCCGGTAATGGTAAAATTACCAACATCTAATTGATTAGTGACTTCTAGATCTGTGGTTTTTGCTGTGCCGACAACATCTAATTCGTATTGAGGACTGGCTGTATTGATGCCGATACGTGAATTATTAACATCTAGATATAAGAGGTCTGTCTCAAATGCTAGGTCCACGCCATCTCTGACGAGGTTAGCCTTTAAGAGCGGACCGGAAATGCGACCAATAGCCATCAGCTCTCCTCAATACACCGTGTTTCACGGATAACCACCTTACATAGCGGGTTTACCACTGTTGAATCTCGCAACAGTTGGTCACTGACTGCGATTAGTAGTATTTATACAGATTGGAGATTTAACCAAAGATGAGAGAATAACGACGGCCTAATTCTTCCATGATCGCAGGAGTTACAACAACACCACCGCCCGTGGCTACTTGCCAAACAGTGCCGTCAAAACATTCAAGGTAATCCTGGTCAGTGTTCCATCGTGTTTCACCTACAGATACACCAACACGTTCTGCGTCTGTGCCTACAGGTATACGCATAGCAGTAGCATCTTGTATTTGAAGGTAGCCGTTTCCTGTGTGTGATATAGTAAGATTAGAAGCTAGGGCAGTATTTGTTATTGTTCCGCCCTGTATGTTTAAATTTTCTAGACGAGTTATTCCTGTGTCAGGAGAAATATTAAGATCCGAATTACTTAATATAGTGCCTATAGTATTACCTGAAAAACTAGTTTCATTGCTGATTGTAAGTGTTGTGGTAGTTAAACTGTCAGATGATATTCCACCAATCCATACCTGCGCCCATCGTTTTGAAGGGCTACCTAGATCGTAGCTATCTGTGGCGTTAACCACTATTCCCTGTGTAAAATCTGGGTTTACTGTTACAGTGTCTATAGGACTATCACCAATTATCAACTGTCCGTTTAATTGCACATTACCTTGTGTATTGATGTTTCCAGTAACTCCTAGATTTCCGTTTATATCTGTGGAATTTTGTATGTCTATTTTTCCAGTACCGGCAGTGTCTAGTTCTAGATTTTGATTAGTTGAAGTTACTTGTATATAATTTGTTTCTATTTCAAAATCTGTGGTCAGTACCCTAGCATATTCAACATATGCATCAGCTCCTGTCGGAGCTACGATAATCGGTCCTACTGTGGTGCTGAAAGTTCCGTTGGTGCCTATGACAACATTATCTATAGTAGCATCTGTACCGTCAACTAACATATTATTAGTGACCCTAGTTGTTCCGGTTATTTCTAGATCTGCGGTTGGAGGATTTGATTTTACACCAATCCTCATGTTGTTAACATCTAGATATAATAGATCAGGATCGGTAGCTCCGCTTCTAAAAGTTAAGTCGGCACCGTTTCTTTCTAGATTAGGTGCGAGTAATTTTCCGCTTATGCGTCCTAACTGGGCTAGATACGGATTTTCAGACATATCGCTCCTTAATTAGCAAAACCAAAGTATATCGTTACTAATTTGTCTAAAGGTACAGGACTAGTAAACACGATGTACGTATCACCAGATCCTAAATGGTTATATGAGAGATTAAAGTTTGTATCAGATATTTGAAAAACGTTTTCTACAAATACTAGGATATTATTTTCAGAACTCGGATCCTGATCTAACGGGCCAAAAGTAGTGTCAATATCGTTCCCTGGTCCTAGTTGTTGTTTTGCTATAGTTGTTGCACCAGGAGCTCTCACAACTTCCCACACACCATCAATATATGCTTCTAGGCTATTGGTATCAGTATTGTAACGGATATATCCGTTACCTCCGTTAGGAGTTCGAATACCCGTGCCTGTCATTTCTGGTCGTTGAGCTGTAGTTCCTTTAGGTAAACGTAGACCGCCTGTGAGATCCATTACAGCACGACTGCCATCTTGTGTGTGACCGTCAGGGCGTGTGTCATAAGCGATAAAACTGTTATCGCTTGGACTGTATTTGCTAACAGTTTTTTGTTTTAGGAATCTCATACCGCCAATGAACTCACTGTTATACTTAATAAATTTGAAACACTGGCTGTGGCTCTGACTTGATCGCTGGAATCAAGCACAATTTTTTCATCTGAAAAGAAAACAGTTTCGCCAGCCGGTACTATTAAATTTTTTACGATAGTGTTAGTATCAGAGCTAACTTGACCAAACCTTACAAGATTTACTGTTAGTGTACAGTTGTTAACTGTTTCGTCTGTAAGGCTAGGAGACCCAGTATTACATACTATGATATTAGTGATCGCTGTGGTCTGTCCAGATCCGGTATTATCACCGGTAGTAGTAGCTCTAAAAACTTCTGTGTCGCCGGTAGTTGTTAGTTTAGTACTTTTTATCATGTCTATCTCTTAAAATATCATACTGTATAGTAGGGCTCTATTTCTTCCAACTAATTCGTCATTCTTTGAAGAATTATTAAAATAAATTCCCGAAGTTCCTGGACCAATATCGCCTGCATACAAAATGCTAGTATCTGGTATAGCCCCAGGAGTCAACCCGTGATTGTCTAGTTGTAGAGCATATGTTATTTGTACTCTACCTGTATCATTGGTTTCTAATTTTAAATTTGCGCCGCTGTTTACAGTCTGAATCACAGCAGCATCTGGTGTTAGTCCGCTTAATGGATTTGTTGGGTCTTCTGTATAAAAAGTTAATCCTGCAAATCTAACTCCGTATTTTAAATATTCCATTATGATAGTATCATCGACTACTACACCCACTTTACTTTCTAGCGGTTGAGATCCGTAAGGTCCTATTGGAAATAGTCCTGGATCTAATGGATTATCTACATCAAATGCTGAAACACGAGTGTCTCCACGTAATACCTGGAATGTTGGATTTGTTTGGATCGCATCATCAACATATTTTTTGTTTGGTACATCGTCGTCATCTGTGACGTTTAATTCGTAGTTAGTGGTTCCTTTGACAGAAACTACTCCGTCGCCTGTGCCTATCAAGGTAAGATCGCCGGTTCTCAATGTTGTGGGATTGATCGTATCACTGTTAGTTAACAGTTCAGTCAACCTTAATCTACTAGAATCATAGCCTATGCCAGTTTTAAGATTCCAAGTATCATCTGATTCTTGGTAAAGAATATAGGCATTGTCTAATGTTCCTCTATCAATTTCTAAACCACTAGTACCTTCAGTTACACCAGATCCAGTTTCTCCAAAGTTAAGAGTAATAATATTATCTTCAACTTGTAAATCTTCTGCTGATACTGTTACAGTATCACCTTCGACTACTAGATTACCTGTGACTCGTACTTCTCCAACACCAGGTCCGGTGTCTAGTTTTATCCTAGCACCGTCTGTGGTCTTGATATTGTAGTCACCATTAACTTGGAAAAACTGTCCCATTAGTGTATCCTAATTATACTGCTGTTAATAAAATATAGTCGCTGGTAGAATCGTTTACTAACTGCCATTTGTATTTGTTACCGCTGAAATCTCTAGCAGTTCTTTTACAAATTTTAGCCAATGGTGTCGGAATAGCACCGTTACCACCAATGTAACCGTTAATTCTCATTTCACCGTCGCTGTTAGGAATAGTAGATTGTAATACACAGGTTGCTTTTGTGCCTGCTTGATTAGCTACTATAAAAGTTTTTGCTCCACGTTGCTTATAGATGTAAGCGTAATTTGTTGCATTATTATATGTTGCATCGGTGTAAGCTGTGCTACCAAAATATGCTTCTACACGAACACCTGTGTTGCTTGCTGGTGTACCAATGACGTTTACGCCAAGTACATCTTTCTTTAAAGGACGTCCCATTTGTTTTCTCCTTGATTGACGTTCTAGGTCTACGCGGTGGGTACCGCATAAATCATTCTAGATACTTTATTTAGCTTTGGCTTAACATCGCCATGAGCTCTAGTTTTCCTACAGTAGACAGCACTCTATTAATGTCATCAATTTCTTTTTGAGCTCGTTCTAGATGTGATTTACTTCGGGTTTGTCTATAGTGAACTAATGAGATACTATGTTGTTTGATATGCTCTTCTATGATCTGTTCTATTTTTGCAACATCATGTCGAAACATAGGAAATCTATGAGACAATTTATTCATGTATTGTCTTAATTCTGCAAAATCTTTTTCAGATTTGATTTCCATGCAGATATTTAAGCCAAACAAAAAGGCTCCGAAGAGCCTTTTTGAATTTCACTAATTGTTTAGATTAGATGAATGATGCGTTAGCGATTGTTACAGAACCTAGGTAGTCTGCAGCATTTCCTAGAGAAGATGCTGTGTTTGTTAACTCAACATAACCATAACGTGTCATGAAGCTAACTACTGGCTCGAATGTGCTAGGATCTAGAACAACACCGCTGCTCATCAATGGAATGTATGGGCAGTAGAATGCTGCTGCATCAGATTCGCTAGAACCTTTGTAACCTACTAATACTGTGTCATTACCAGCATATGTGTTAACATAAATCTTCATTGCGCTATTCAATGTACCAACGAACTTGGTGTTTGTTGGAGCTTCGAATGTGCCTTCTGTTGTTCTTGCGAACGCAGAAGTTGTAGCACTTTGAAGAATTGTTAATGCTGTTGGACTTACTACCGCCCAGTTACCTGCACCACGACGTGTGCGTTGAGCAATAGAGTTGCTTACACGGTTGATAGCTACAGCTAAAGCTGCATGCTCATCACCAACGAATGTAGCTGTACCAGAAACAGCAGCTTGATCGTAAGCACCGTTAGAAGTACCACCTGCAGTAGCAGCTAGAGTAGCTAGGCTACGTAGAACTTCTTGGTCGATTTCAGCTGTGATTTCTTGTGCTAAAGCAGCCATGATTTCTGCTTCGATGTCAATACCTTGTTGGGCTTGTGCATCTTGAGCAGCTTCAAATGTCCAGCGAGCTGATAGCTTTCTGGATTTTGCTTCAACAGTTTGTTTCAAGATTTGAATGCTCATTCTGTTACCAGCAACACCTTCTTTGGCAGCAGTAGCATCAGCACGGCCATTTGTGTTACCAGAATAGCCTTCAGCAATCTTGAATGGTGAAAGAGCTTCTTCACCTGCGCTGGCAGAATCACCAGTAGCACCGGTGTAGTTATCTGCATAACGTACACGTAGCGTATGGATCTGACCAACTGGTCCTGTTAGTGGCTGTACGCCTACCAACTCGTTAGCAATAACGGTTGGCATTACACGTCTGATCACAGGTAGGATCACACGATTTAGGGTTGCAACGTTACCGGCGGAAGTAGCACCAGCAGTAGCAGACTCTGCCAAATACTTGCGGGTATTTTCCAGAGTAGTTGCCATTACTGAACGCTTAGTACCTTGAAGGCCTTCTAATAGAGCCTCTTTAGTTTCCGACCAGCGTGACTCGAGTAATTGTGACATTATAGTTCTCCTTAAACTTTCAGTCCCGCAAGCCTGCGGATGTCAAAGATTTCGGCAGTTTTTTCATCGCTGCCAGTGTTTTGTGCCTGCTTGTCGCCTGTTACTTCTTTTGCCTCTACTAATGCCTTTCTTGCCGGTACGCCACCATCCATTACGGCTGGTAAGTACTTGTCAAATGATGAACGCAGTTTATCTGTCTGAACCGATTCTAGCAGTTCTTTCATTACCTGTTTCTTATCTCCTGTTAAAGGATTTAATAGTTCGTTCATTACTTCTTTTCTTTGTGCTGAATCGCGAATAGTTTTGATTTCTCTTTCACGATTCTCAACTAACTGTTGAGTGTCTGCAACAATTTTTGCTGCCTCTTCAAGTTCTGCTTCTTTCTGCTTAACAACTTTTAGAAGTTTAGCAGTTTCTGATTTCTCATTTAGATAACTTGCTGAGTACTCACTTGCGAATGATTCAAAAATTCTGCGACCAAAGTCGTTACGTCTAGCAGATTCAATATCTTCTTTAAGTTGATTAATTTCTTTTGTAAGATTTTTAGCAACTGTTTCTTTGATGATATCTGAAGAACGCTGAATAAATTCTTTTTTCACTTGCTCAAACTTAGCCTTGGACTCGCGTACGAGTTTAACTTTTGTTTCGGCAAGATCTTTCTTGTCTTGATAGAATTCTGCAATTTCTTTAGAAAGAGTATCGACAATAAAAGTTTCTAATCTAGCGAAATTTTCTGCTACTTTTCTGCGATCTTCGTGAAGTTCTGAAATTTCTTTCTTTAAATTATTCAAAACAAATGTTTCCATTGTTTTTGAATCATCTTTCATTTTAGCAGCGTATTTTGCTCTGGCTTCGATTAGACCTTGACGATCTTCTGCAAATTCAGATAACTCTGCCTGCAAACGGTCCGAAAGCATTTTTTCAACTGCTTCTACCATTGCTGATTTATCATGCTCGTATTTTTGAGCAAATTCTTCACGTAGTTGTTGAGTAACTTGATCACGGTTTTCTTGAATCTTGCTATTCCAAGCAGTTTCAATTTCCGATTTGATTTCTTCGGAAATCACATTGTTTTCAAACAGTTGTTTTACGATGTCTAGCATGTGATTCTCCTACTGTTAATTAAGTTTAGAGATAATTCTCTTTAAACTTTCTGCTATGTAACGTTGTGCCTTTGGATCGCCTTGAACTTCTTGTGCTATTTTAAATGCCTGATATCCACCTGTGTTATTCATGAGGTGTTCATAAACTGGTGTTGGGTATGCTCCCGGGGCGCTGGGTTGCGCTACAACGTCCACTGTTACTATTTCAAAACCTTGGACATTACCGCCGCCATCTACTTCGCCGCTGCCCCTGCTTGAAACGCCTAGTTTAACTCCCGACTCTAACATGGTGTGTATTAACTGACCCATTGGTGTTGGAAGAATTTTAAGTTTTCCGTAACCGTTAGGACCGTCCATCCACATTTTAGTAATCATGTGACTGACACGGTCGAGGTTAATTTTTAAATCTTGAGGATGATCAACTTCGCCTAGCACGGAGTATCCGCCAGAGATCTGTTCGTTGAGCGTCTTGACAGCCCTGCCAATTTCTTGAGAAGAATAAACACGTTGATTTGCATTGCGGATATCACCTTGGATGCAAATTCCGCTTAAATGCAGCGATTTTTTACCGTCGCTGCTTTCATCTCGCTCAAGAACAATCTGAGCCTGATCGTAACTCAAGTGTTCTGCTAGAGTAGTTCTCACCTAAATTTCGCCCCTATTATCTACGACCACGGAAAAGACTTTGCTTATTATCAGCCTGCTCTTTAGCACCGGCCTTTTCAGCACCATGTCCTGGCTCTTTGTGAGTAAATGCTGTTTTGCCTGCATTACCGCCTGGAACATTTACATTTCCTGTGTTCATATCTTGTGGCTTGCCTTTCAAAACACCGTTGCCTTTTAGAGCACCAGTTTCTGAACCTGTAGCACCATCACGACCGCTTACGATATTAGCGGTTGTGCCGCCCATATCGTTTTTCATATTATCAATAATAGATTTTGTGTTAGCACCGCTGGCTTCTGCTGCACCTTTCTTTTCAGCGCCGTGTCCTGCTGGAACTTTTTCAACATATTCACGTACTGTTGCCATTTCTGGTTCAAAGGCATCTTTCATTTCGCCTTCTTCACCGCCCATGTCGCTGCCCATGTCGCCGCCTTTGAGTTCGTCAAACTTGGCTTGTAGTTCGTCAACGATAGCGTCTAGGTCTTGGAACAATTCTTCTTCAGATTTTTCCTCGCCTTCTTCGCTGCCCATTTCCATATCGCCTAGGGCATCGTCGCCTGCATCAGCACCCATGTCTTCTTCATCGTCACCTTCGATAGCAACTTCATCGAAGTTTTCATCCATTTCTTCTTCGTCTTCGTCGGATGATTCTTCTAAATCATCTTCTTCTGCTTCATCGTCTTCTGCAGCCTCATCGAGGTCTTCTTCCTCTTCGTCTTCTTCTGCTGCTTCTTCGATTTCTGAATCAATTAAACTTTCATAGATCTCACGAGATTTTGCTACTACGTACTCGTGGAATAATTCTTCTGCTTTGGTAACATCGTCGTTTACCAAATGTTCGAGCATCTGCTCAATTTTTTTATCGGCCATGTTTTTTTCTCCTCAAGTGGTTTGGGCTGTATGTTATTTACAAAAAGATATAAAAAGGGGCTTTAAATGGTAGTTTTTTGATTGATTGCTTGATCGTAAATACAGCCAGGAAAAAGATCTCCAAACTGTGTGTACGTAAGATGACTCAGATTTTTAATACCTTCTAGTCGATCTGGAATAAAATTACCGTCTTCTATTACCCTGTAAAAATTGATTTTAGCCCATTCTCTGATAATTCTTTCGGTTTGGCTTAACCAATTACCAAAATATGTGGCTACATCTGTGCTTTTTTTATAGTTATAAGTGTCTGCATAAATGTTATTAAATTTACCCTGTACACCTTGATAATCAAAACCAAATATGTAAACATCTCTATGCCCGCGCTCTACAGCCAGATTTAACGCTGTTGGTCCCGAACTCCAACCTTTATGCGGATTAAAAAAGTTGATATTGTGTTTAGAACTAACTCCTTTATTAGGATTAGTCCATACTTGATGTGTTCTGTGATAGCCCGATGATATGATTTCGTTGACCATTTTCACGTCAACTGCCACAAGAAAGTCTGGTTCAAATTCTCGATAAATTGCGTTACAGCCGTAGACTGTTCCTAATGGCAGCAGATTATGATGATTTAATCTGTTTCTGCTAAGACCATTTCCGAGTATAAATGCTGGTTCAAGGTTAGGATTCTGCTGTTTCAACTGGAGTCGCGTACATCTGTTTGATAAATTCTAGTTCCGACTCCTCCTCAAATTCGTGTGCTTCACTCTGCATACGAAGTTGATTTATTTGGCCTAAGGTTAATCTTAACTTTCTAGTATCAGATTTTTCCAAAACGGAACTATCTTTGGAATTGTCGTATCTACGATCAATTCCAAGACTGTCTTTGTTATCTTTATAATAGAAAAATTCGTTGAGAAGCATAGTGTATTTATTGTGCTGGAGTGGAAGGAGCAGTCTCTGCACCGGCTGCATCCCCTGCAGGTGCTGCCATGTCTAAGGGTGCTTCAGCAGTTTGTCCTTCTGCTTCTCCTGCTACAGCACCCGGAGTTACGCCAATGCTTCTAAGTTGTGCTGCTGCATCACCTACAGGTTGTAGTTTAGATCCGTTTTCTTCTCTCCACAATCGCTCATTTTCCTTAATTTCTTCTTCTGTCATTCCCAAGAATCGCTGCATAGCAAATCTTTTACTAAGATGTGGAACTTGCATAACCTGTGCAAATGTGGCTACTCTTGTTGTATCTAATTCTGCTTGTCGGTATGCAGCAAAATTTTGAGGTGACGTAAACTTAAGGTCAAATAATCCAGAATCTATGTTAATGCCGTTATCGAGTAACCACATTTTAAATTCTGTGTCAAATGTTTCTACAATATTACTTTGCAATCTCTTACAATATTCATTAAATCTTAGTTCCTGTATGTAAGCAGTACCTACTTTTCCGTCGCCTAATGTGTTAGGTGCTTCATCTATTGCTGTAGGAAGATATGCAGCAGGAATGCGTAAAGCCCTAAATAATTTGTTAGTAAAATAACGCAGATCTGTAATTTCTCCAAGATTAGTTCCTCCCGGTAAAGTTTCTACTTTACTACCTCGACCTTCAGCAGTTTGCGGAAAAAAATAGTCCTCGTTTACACTAAGCGGATTATAACTTGCATCTATCATATTCTGCCCACCACCCGAATTTGACGGAATACGTCTTTGTTGTATTTCGTTTTTTACACGTTCAACAAAACTCATAGCCATGTGTGCTGGCATATTTCCAACGTCTACATAGAAAATACGTCTTTCTGGAGCACGTTGTATACGGTAGATAATGATAGCATCTTCGAGTAATTCTTTCTGTTTATAAACTTTGAATACAGATTCTAGGATTGAATTTCCAAAAGGATAGTTGAGGTCTATACCTTCGCTAAGACTGATATGTACTACATGTTTTGCATCAATAGCAACTTCGTTCTGAGCATTTTGAAATCTAGTACCGGGCGGCTGTGCAGCACCACCTACAAAACCTCTACCAAAGCCGCCACCTGACGTGTAACTTCCTGTGCCGCTAGGACTAGTATTAGATACAGGATGAGGGGTTGTAGCAACTAAATTAACAAAATTAAAATTTATATCTTTAATAATATATTGTTCAGGAACTTTACCTTCGCTTTCGTTTACAATTATTTTAGAAACTTTAGCAGCATCTACCCATAACCATTTTTTAGTTTCTGGATCTCTAAGGAAAAAACAATCACCATATTTCATTGTGTTTCTAAAAACACGGAAAATTCTATTTTCAAATTGTTGTAACCTACTCCATTTTTGTAAACTGTCTTTGAGCAGTTTAACTTCGGTGGCTGTAGGCGATCCTCTGAAATTAAGATTAAATGGTGTTGAGTTTTCTTTGTCTTTCTGGGTGCAAAACTCTGCAAGAATATCTAGTGCAGCATTTACTTCGGAATCCATATCCATTGTATCGTATTGCATATATCGTTCAATTCTATTAGGAGTTCCTGCGTAAACATCTGGTAAGAATGAACTGTAATTCATTCTATATGGGCCTGGTCTTGATCTTCCGGCCACACTGGTTGATGGAACGTTTATATTTGCAACATTAACAGGTGTAAAATATTTTTTCCAACTCATATATAATCCGTTTAAGCAGCCATCGCACCTTGAGAAATAGATCTTTGTACTCTCAATTGTTTGTCATTGGAATCTGCTAATCTATTGTTAACCATTAACAATTGGTCCATCTTATTATTTAACTGTGCCAACAACGATTCTGCTGATTCTTGAGTTCTTTGTGCTCCAGGTCTAGATGTTCCTGCAGGTGTAGCAGTTCCTTGAGGACTTGTGGTAGCGGCTGCTGTAGTAGGAGTCACAGATTGTTGGGCGGCTGCTGTAGTAGGAGTCACAGCCCCTCCTCCAAATTGTCCGCTATAGGCATTTACTTTTCCTAGAATTTCTTGTCCAATTTTGCCTTTTTGTCTTATATCACCACCAGCAATTTGACTTGTGGCTAATAGGTTAGCATCTGCTTGAGACATGTTAGAAGTATTAATTCCTAACTTGCCGGCCATTGATGTTTGTCCTTTTTTCATATACCATGCAGATACCTGTGCTGCGACATTAGGATCGTTGACTAAATCTGGATTCTTAACTAATCTATCATCGCCGTAAATGGCTTTTGATGCGGCCGCATAATTGTTTTTACCTGTAAGTTGGATGAAACCCCTGCCTCGATACTTAAATCCGTCTCCGGGCTCAGTGTTGCCCATCTGTTGACCAAGTTTGGTTCCTGAACCATACATCATCTCGCCCATCTTTGTAGGGTCTTTTTTGATCTGATCTAGTTCAGCATCAGTTTTTCCAGCGGCTCTTGATCCAAAAATCTCTCTAATACGGGTATTTGATGTACTGCCATAATTCATGTTTTCAGAAATACTCTTGCCGCCAGTTTCTTTCATAATGTTGGCTTTCACAGCAGCAATGTATTTAGGATCAGTAATACCTTGTTTCTTAAGAGCATCCTCGACCATGGCCATGTTTTGTTGTACTGCTTGGCTCGGAGGTGGACCTGCTGGAGGCATACCCGACGGTGAGGAACCTGGTGGTGCTGCAGGAACAGTTCCGCCTCCCATTGTTTGGCGTTGCTGTATTGCAAATTCTCTTCCTAATTTTGCAGGATCATCAAAAGAACTTGGGGCAGTTGATGTTGCAGTAGCCTGTTGTGCTCTTTGTTCTGCTTCGGTTCTAGCGGTAGTTGCTCCGGTCGCCCCTTCTTCCGCTTTCTTTCTTTCTTTGGCTGCTTTTCTCGCTTCTCTCTCAACCTCTGCCCTCTGTATGTTGGCTTCTTCTTGCCGAATTCTCGCTTGACGTTCATCAGCAGCAGTTCTTCTAGCAGCATTTCTTCTGTCTATTTCTCTTTTTCTTTCTTCGGCAGCAGACTGTCTTACTTGATCTCTCCTTTGCTTTTCTTCATTGCTGATTCCTCCTGCCCAATTTGGTAGCATAGATAAAACTTTATCTAAGAAACTACCAAATCCGTCGGCAAGAAAATACATAAAGTCGCCTAAAGGATCAATAACTTTGTCTTGTAAAAACTCTCCTGCTTTAATAAATTTGTCTTGTAGGTGTAACAGTCCTAGTCTAAAATGAGTAATACCATAAACGATTCCTTTGACTGTGGCTTTGAATAAATCACCAATAAAGGTAAACACTGGTTTTAAATAATCGTCGTAAAGACCTGAGATAAATGCACCAACTTCTTTCAGTTTCTCACCAAACCAATCTGCTACATCACCAAAATCATAACCAAATTCTTCCATCACGGAACTGACTAATTGGAAAGCACCTATTACTATACCTATAGGGCCCGCGAATCTAAGCAGCATTCCGCCTAAACTACTAAAACTAGAAAATATGCCGCTAAGGGGTCCCATAAATCTGCCAAGCATGCCTCCCATTTTTTCAAATAGCCCTGCTATAGGTGTCATGGCTTTTGATAACAATCCGGCTTTACCGGCAGCAGGTGATGGTCTTGGAGGTGCGGGAGGGCCAACAAAATCACCAGGGTTAATGCCTTTAGGTGTACCTTTAATTAATTTGTCTAGACCTAGACCTGCTGCTGCCTGTTTGGCAGCATTTGCCATAATTAAAGCGGTCAATATTCCAATAGCAACTCCCAGACCGGCCATTGCATAACCTATGGGTTTTATATTGTTGGCAATAAATGTAAACGATTCTAACATGAAAGGAACTAGATATTTCAACATTTTTTCCATGGCTGCAAGTGCAGGACCTAACAATCCACTGCTGCCTAATATTTCTAGAAACTTGTTGCTGAGTTCAGCCATTCTATCTTTAGCATTTTTAATTACGGATGCTTCTTGTTCTTTTACTTTTGCAGCATCAATTTCTGCTTGAGTTCTTGCTTGGGCCGCTGTGCCTTGTTTCACACCCATGTTCATCTGTTCTACAAGTAACCTTCCATGCTTGTCTGCGTTATAAGTCATTAAACTCATTGCAGTGGCATTGCCTTTGATTGCTTTGCCTTCTTGTTGATACAACTGTTGAACTCGGTCTAGTTCATCCTGTGTTGCAGTGCCGCCTGCTCTAATTTTTGCACTTAATTGCTGTAATGCTTGAAATGTTCTAGGACTAGTTATAGCAAGAGTCTTGGCTTGATCATTAGAGGCTGTGCCTGTGGCTAGAATTCCTTTAATGGCTTCTTGAGATGCCGGGCCAAACAATTTCATAGTATTTTCTAATCGTTCAGCAGACTTGCCATCCATCCTAGCCTGTAGAGATCTAAATTGAGCATCTTCTTGTCTAGCCTTGGCCTCTGCTTCTAGAGCCTGTCGATTTTTACCTGTGAATTTTGCTACTCCGTCTAATTCGATTAGATACTGTTTGGTACTGGCTGTGATCTCAGCGTCATTCATCTTTTGCAGTTGACCAGTACTGGCCAATAACTGCATATATGATGCCATGCCTTCGTTCATGTCTTCTGTAGAATAACCTAATCTTGCTAAAGCAGCACCAGCATCACTGTTTTTTAAATTTCTAGAAAGTCTAGCAAATCGTTCTGCGCCTTCTGCAGAATTGTTGCCTAGATTTCTAATGGCTTCTCCATTTTTACCTACGATGGCTGTGAATGATTCCAGAGACAGTCCGGTTCCTCTCAAGGTACCCATCATCCTCGACATAGATCCGCCAAAGTTGGCTCCAACCTGACCCATTTCGTTAAAGTTCTTATACATCTTTTCAGCAGAACCAGTGACTGCTCTAAATGCATTGGCCAGCATTCCGCCAAAAATAGGAATAGTTTCAAATACGGCGCCGCCTGCTTCTAGATTATTGCCTGCATTTGCTAATGAACTGGCTAGGCTGAATAATGTATTTCCAAAAGAATTAATGCCGCCAGCGACACTGTTCAACGCACTTTTGGCTTTAGCGTATTCGTCACCTTGTTGTTTAAGTTTGTCTAGTACTTCTTGCTGACGTTTGACTTCTCGCTTGTGTAGATCGTCTAGGTCTTTCTGTCGTTTTGTTTCGTCTTGAGCAGCCTTTTGTTGGGCTGTAGAAAGTTTATCAGTGGCTTTACCTTGCTTTGCCAGTGCTGCTTCTGCTAGATCAAGTTGTTTTACAAACTGATTAAGTTCTTTTTCTAATTTTTTCTGGCTATTAACATCTTTTCCTGCTCGCGCAGCCATAAGTGTAACTGCGGCAACAAGTTGTTTGAGTGTTGCTTCAGTTGCAGCATTATTAAGAGCGATTGGTTGACCGCCTAGATCACCGGTTACGTCTGCCATGAGTTAAAATCCAAGATAAATGCGCATATAAATATTGTGCTATAATTTATTTATCGGGGTAAGAAAATGGTAGAAAAGCAAACACAGCAGCAGTTTAATCCGTTGGCGTCGTATTTCCGTCAACCAAAAATATATGTAAAATTACCTAGTGGCGGAGAATTTTATCCACCGGGAGCCTTGGATATTTCGGCCAACGGTGAGTATCCTGTGTATTCTATGACTGCCAAAGACGAATTGATTTTTAAAACTCCGGATGCGCTAATGAACGGACAGGCTACAGTAGAACTGATCAAAAGTTGTTTTCCTTCGATTAAAAATCCTTGGGCAATGCCTAGTACAGACATTGATGCTGTGTTAATTGCTATCCGTATCGCTACCTACGGAGAGGACATGGATTTTCAGAGCAATTGTCCTGGTTGTAGCGAAGAAAACACCTACACCTTAAATTTAATCAACTATATCGAACAGGTTCAAAATTTCAAATATAATGCGACAATTATCATAGACGAACTAGAAATTACTATTAGACCATATAACTACAAAGAAGTAACCAGTCAGAGTATCAAGGCATTAGAGCAACAGAAAATTTTCAATGTGATCAATGATGAAAAACTCAGCGATGAAGAAAAACTTGATCGATTTGGCGAAAGTTTTGTTAAACTGACCGAGATGACCGTTGACGTTGTAGCAGGTTGTATCAGTTCAGTTAAAACACCTACAGCAGAAGTTACTGATCGAAAAATGATAGACGAATTCATTAACAACTCACCAAAAGAAATTTTTAATTTGATAGTTGAACATATTGACAAAATGAAATCTGATATTGATCTTAAAGCACAGCAGGTCGAGTGCGGATCGTGCAAAACTCCGTATAAGATCACATTGAATATTGATCAATCAAATTTTTTCGCGGTAAGATCTTAAGTTTATCTAGGCCGGAGATCTTACAGTATGTCCAGCAATTGGACAAAGAGGCTAAGATATTAAAGACAGATCTTTTAAAAATCTGTTGGTACATGCGTGGCATGAGTTACCAGGAAGCACTTCACCTAACGCCAGACGAACGAGAAATAGTTTCTGAGATTATCAAAGACAATCTAGAGACTACAAAAAAATCTGGATTACCTTTCTTTTAAGAACCTTTAGACAGTCCTTGTACCATTTGGCCAAAACCTGCCGGTGTTAACTGTTTCTGTTTTACATTTACTGTTTTGGCTAACGGTGCCGGCTTAGCAGTTTTTGCGGCAGGTGCTGCTGGTTGAGCGGTTGGAGCGGTTGGTTTAGCGACCGGCGCTGCTTTTTTGGCAGCAGCCTTGTCAGCAGCGGCCTTTTGAGCAGCCTGAACTTTTGGATCGTTTTGAAGCATAGTTACAATCTCTTGTTTTTCGGTTGGCTGCAATTTGCCTACGGCTTTTTGTGCCTGAGCATAAGTAGTGTCATTAGGTGCAGGATTTTCTGGTGCTGGATCTAATGTTGGTTCAACTTTGCTAGGAACCTTAGCAGTAGGAGCAGGTGCTGCTGCTGGTGCTGGTTTTGCAGCAGGTGCTGCTGCTGGTGCAGGCGAAGTCGCAGCGGGTGCTGCTGTTGTTTTAGGACCGCCTGCTGCTGGTGCTGCGGTACCACTGCTTGACGTTGTACCACTGCCTGACGTTGTACCACTGCTGGTAGTTGATGTGTCATCATCATCACCAGCGCCTCCTACAGTGCCTTTACCAGCCTGATAACCTTTTTTGAATGCTTTGCCTAGACCAGCGATACCTCCTGCGACAGCACCAACACCTTTGGCCGCTGCACCAATCCCTTTACCTACGGCTGTACCAATTTTGTTAAGGATAGGACCTTCTTCAAGATTTTGATTTTCTACTAATACTTCATTTATTCTCATGTTATCGTCCTTCAGCCAATGACGGGCTGCGTCTAATAATGCTGTCTGATGTTGGCCCCATTAGTCTTTCACGGTCAGCATCAATTTCTGATTGTGATGGGGATTTAGCAATCTTCTTCTTGCCGCCTTGTAGGAAAGTCAGCAATCGTACTTTGCGATCTGTAGGCAGAGCCATGATTAATTTCTTGACCTGTTCAATGTCCATGGCGGGTTCGTCTAGAGTTGGTTCTGTGCGTTCACCAGGTGCTGGTAATTTCATACCTTGATATACAGATGCAATCACATCCTGTGCTACGCCTTGTTTCTCTAAAAATGCTGCCAGTTCGTTACTGTCTGTAGGAGCGCCTGCTTTTTGCCAAGCAGAGTTTAACTTGTCAGCAGTAACTTTTGTGGTCATATTTGTGCCCATCTGCGATAATTTGGCACCTGCCTTCTTGACAAAGTCCATGGGACCTTCATCTAATCTCTGCAGATTTTTAAACACTAGATAAACTTGGCCTTCGCTGAGTTTCTTGCCTTTGGGCTGACGATTCTCTTTTTTGGCCAACGAACCTTTAACTCCAGCACCAGCCACAGCACCTTGCGCAGCAGCGCCTAGGAACTTGAACACTTCTTTGGAAGCCGTGGCTGCTTGTGCGATAATCTGGCGTTTCTCACTGTCGGCAGCAATAGAAGCCACATATTCTGCGCTGTTGGCTGTGTTGTCAATGAAGTCTTGTAGTGCATTCCAGTTCAAGGCACTTTGATTATAGTCTCCGGCCTTCCATGCTGAAGCCGCATCTCTGAATAGAGTCTGTACTGTGCCAACATCTTCAGGCTTAACGATTAATCCTTTAACTTCAAAGTTGGCAAATCTACTGCCTAATTCACCACCAACTTCATCAAAAATATTCTGCATGTTGATAATTCTCGCAGACGGGAACATAGAGTCTTTGACAACATCAATACCACCTTTGAGAGCATCGCCAATAAGTTCAAATGTCTTGCCTGCGATAAAGCCGTAGGCTGCTGTTTTAACACCTTTGCCTATTGCAGTAGATAATTTTTCTCCTTTGAGTAGTTCTATCGAACCTCTAAGGATTTGACCTGCAATAGCACCTCCTACAGGTCCGGCAGCGAGTCCTGCGATAGCGGTTAGTACACCCACAATGGCTGCGGTTTTTCCAGGGTTGGCTTCGGCCCACATTCCCATCTCAGAGATGGCATCTAAAATCTTACTGTCTGGAAACTTTTTGTTTATAGTAGCCTTTAGTTGTTCAAACTTTTCATCAAATGCTGCTACTGGTTTGGTATTCTGCAGCCATTTACCAATATTGTTGATTACTTCGTCGGCTTTTTTGGCAACATCTACACCTTTGCCTAACATGGTTCTATTATCACCCGAGGCAGTAGCGGCTTTTTCTATTTCGCCAAACATTCCCTGTATCTGTTGCGCAGTCAGACTAGCCTCAATCAAGGGCCGCATTTCTTTGTAGATCCCCCGTACTATAAGGGTCTGCGCCTCAGTAAGTCCTTGACACGATTCGGCTAAAATCTTCCTAGAAGTAGCCATTTGATGTTCTATAAGAATATTTGTGATTTTCATTTTATTCCAGAGTTACCTAATATTGATTATTTATTTAAAAGCGAGCGATGCTCGCTTGCGTTTTCGCTTTCGCTCAACGCTTTTTTCTTCTTTAAAATTTTAGAGATGTTCTAAAATTTTTTTTGCGCGAAGCGCAAATTTAGCATTATCCAGATCGCTTCAGTCACACTTTGCCCGTTTCCGGGCGAAGAAAAAACATTATCCGAGTCGAATCATGTCACACAGCGTTATGGCAGTTACAGAGGCGGTTGTCCGGTACCTCGAGCCACGTCTTTTTACAACGGCGGTATACAAACATACGCTATCATGCTTGTACACGTGGGGTTTTTCTCCCCTCTTTTTGCCTATTAATCCTTTTCAAACAGCAAAATCGCAGGGCTTATATAGCGATCGTCATCCATATGGGTAGTTGCTGAGTACCACTGCGGCGTGGATTTCCGTCCCTGTGAACACGATTGACCAGGTATAGAGCGCATGAAATTAAGGCCTGCGCCAGCCGAAAAGACCGCTTATTTTGCCTTTTTATGTTCTTCTAGACGCTGTCTAAGTATATTTGATCCGCCTACTCTGACGTTTATAATGCCATTATAATAGTCATCTGTTTCTAAAACTCTGCGTTCAAACTGCTCTCT
>JACCEC012308265.1_pt1 | contig 66899 bp, 57 predicted proteins | sample 7450121 | NCBI WGS metagenome assembly JACCEC01 (sample SAMN15323455, study PRJNA562643) | freshwater metagenome | isolation source: river surface water | place: USA:Blue River Watershed | collected 2017-08-18
CGGCTCCGGCCTCCGGCCTACGCCGAGCGTTGGGAGTCTAAGCTTGCATCCACAACCGATGGAAAGTAGAGTAAAAAGTGTAACCCATGTTGTCGGTTAGTTTGTAACCTATGTTCCCGTTCAAACCGTGGATTGTTGCGATAGATGCCATTCGGGTCAGTCCTCGCATGGTAACATTGAAAATTTTTTCCATTCGATCAATTTGGTTCTGGATCATGATAAAATGGCAGAGGCATGAGCAGACTTTGGATGGGAAAAATTTGGATTGCAGCATACGTCAAAAAAATTCCGTGAGCAATCATCCCCTTGCCTTTACGTATCCGATCGTATGAAACGCCTCAAATTTCTCGTGCTCTGCTTCGATTCACTGGTTGCTCTTTTTTTCTCGCGGTGCTGCTGGCGCATTCCGTAGATGCTGCGGAGCTGCCTTTCTCGCAACAACTGGTCCAAGCCGCGCGTGCGCAAGTGGGGGTGACGAAGAGTTATGTGGCCGATTACGTGAAGCTCGACTACCCCCTGGGCGATGTCCCCCAGGATCGCGGCGTTTGCACCGATGTGGTGATCCGCGCGCTGAGGGCTTGCGGTCACGACTTGCAGGTATTGGTGCATCTCCACATGAAACAACACTTTTCCGCCTATCCGAAAAACTGGGGGTTGAAAACCACGGATCGCAACATCGATCACCGCCGGGTGCCGAATTTGATCACCTACTTCACCCGCAAAGGCATGCGACAGCCCAAGAGCGATGACCCGAAGCGTTTCCAACCCGGTGATCTGGTCACCTGTCTGGTCGCGCAAAATCTTCCTCACATCATGATCGTGAGCGATCGACGCGGCCCATCCGGTGACTTCCTAGTGTTGCACAACATCGGTGCCGGCGCGCAGGAGGAAGACTGCCTTCACCGTTACCCGCACACCGGTCATTTCCGCTGGAAATAGGAGAAAAATCGGCCCTAACAAGTTGACGAAGCCGCCTCAGAGGGAAAGATTCTCAGGATTTGCTGCGTAATCTCTTCCATCCATGAAGCGCTCCCTGCCTCGATTATTTTCCCTGCTTGCCTTGCCCATCACGTTGCAGGCCGAGGAGAAACTTTCGTTCAATCGCGACATCCGTCCCATTCTCAGCGATAAATGCATCGGCTGCCACGGACCTGACGCCAAGCATCGTGAGGCGGGGCTGCGACTCGACCTTCCCGAGGCCGCCTACGCGCCGCTCACCGAGAGCCAGGGCTTTGCCATCGTGCCGGGCAAACCTGAGGAGAGCCACGTAATGAAACGGATCGATTCGAAAGATCCGGATTCCATCATGCCGCCGCCCAAAAGCCACAAGACCTTCACCAAAGCGGAGCGCGACTTGATCGAACGCTGGATCCGCGAAGGCGCGGAATACCAGCCGCACTGGTCCTACACGCCGATCGTGCGTCCGCAAGTGCCGAAAGTGAAGGGCGAGACGAACAATCCCATCGATGCCTTCATCCTCGCTCCGTTGGAGAAAAAAGGCATCTCACCCAGCGCCACCGCGGCACCGCAGGATTTGCTGCGCCGGCTCAGCCTCGATCTCACCGGTCTGCCGCCATCTCCCGCCGATGTGCTGGCGTTTGCCAAAAATCCCGGCTCTTACGCGCAGAAAGCCGAGCAACTTCTCAACTCACCCCGCTACGGCGAGCGAATGGCCGTGCCCTGGCTGGACTCCGTCCGCTACGCCGATACCGTCGGTTTCCACGGTGATCAAAATATGCGCGTGTTCGCCTACCGCGACTATGTGATCGACAGCTTCAACCGCAACAAACCCTTCGACGTCTTCACCCGCGAACAAATCGCCGGAGACCTGTTGCCGAATCCCACCGATGAACAACGCATCGCTTCTGCATTCAATCGCCTCAACCTGATGACACGCGAGGGAGGCGCGCAACCGAAGGAATACCTCGCCAAGTATGCCGCAGACCGCGTGCGCGCCATCGGCATTGCGTTCCTCGGCCAGACCACCGGCTGTGCCGAATGCCACGACCACAAGTACGATCCCATCACCGCCAAGGATTTCTACTCGCTGGCCTCTTTCTTCGGCGATGTGCAGCAATGGGGTGTCTATGCGGATTACAACTACACACCCAATCCCGAGCTCAAAGGAGTGAACAACGACTTCCCTTTTCCGCCGGAATTTGTGAGTCAATCACCCGCTTTGCTCGATCGCATGAAACGCATCGAGCAGGACATCTATCAACTGTTGGAAAAAACACCGGTTCCGGATGCCGAGCATCAATCCTGGAAGAAGGAGATGCAGGGTTTCCTCAGCAAACATCCCGATGGCTGGCAACCGCTCGCCGTCTCGTCCGCCACGAGTGCCAAACAAACTCCGATCAAGATCCAGCCTGACGGCTCCGCCACCGCCACGGGCGCTCCGGCCAAGGATGATGTGATCACGTATGATCTGGGCGCCAGTGCGCTGACAAGCATCGGCAGCATTCGCATCGAGGCCATGCCTGACCCTGCGCTGAAGGGCCACGTGGGGCGCTCGCTCGATGGACGTTTCAGCCTGAGTCCGACCGTGGAAATCATCGATGCCGGTGGCAAAGCGATTCCGGTGAAAATTGCCTATTCCCAAGCCGACCTCAGTCGTCCGGAAGGTTACACGAGTGGTTATGAAAAAACGATTGGCTTTAGTACCAACTGGATGAGCGCGCCCGCCAATCTGGAACTGCCCTCCGATCTCACGAAACGCAGGCAGACCGCGGTCTTGTGCCTCGCGGCACCGCTCAAGATTCCCGCAGGCGGGAAACTGGTCGCCAGAATCAAATCCGCCGATGTCGGACGCCTGCGTTTCTCCGCATCGCCCGTGCTCAACCCCGTATCCGGACAACCGGCGTTCACAGACTTGTTCCGCCAGCAACTCGAACATAGCGTGGCACCCTATCATTGGTGCAACACCATCGAAAGCAAACTGCCCGCTGAATACCGCACGCTGTTAACGGAAATGCGCTTGTGCCGCGGCGGCTGGACCCGCACGGTCACCACCGTATCCGTGCCTAAAGAGAAAAAACTTGTCACGCGCATATTGCCGCGCGGCAACTGGCAGGATGAAAGCGGTCCCGTGGTCAAGCCCGCGGTACTGGGTTTCCTGCCACAAGACTCGCTGCCCAAGGACCGTGAACTGACACGCCTTGATCTGGCCAACTGGATCACCGCCAAGGAAAATCCCCTCACCGCGCGCAACTACGTCAACCGCCTGTGGAAACAGTTTTTCGGCAAAGGAATTTCGAACGTGCTCGATGACCTCGGCGGTCAGGGCGAAGCTCCCACTCACCCGGAGCTGTTAGACTGGCTTGCCAGCGAGTTCCGTGATTCCGGATGGGATACCAAGCATGTCGTCCGTCTCATCATCCACAGCAAAACCTACCAACAAGCCGCCGCCAAACGGCTGGATCTGGCGGAGATCGATCCCGAGAACCGCATGCTCGCCCAGCAAAGTGCGCGCCGCTTGGATGCCGAATTCATCCGCGACAACGCGCTCACCATCGCCGGTCTGCTGGACACCACCTACACCGGCGGCCCGCCATCCAAGCCCTATCAACCACCCGGCTACTACACCGCCATCCAGTTTCCCAATCGCGACTGGGTGACGGACACCGGTCACAGTCGCATGCGTCGCGGACTTTACACGCATTGGCAACGCACCTTCATGCACCCGATGCTGGCGAACTTCGATGCCCCCTCGCGCGAGGAATGCAGTGCCGACCGCATGCAGGCCAACACCCCGCAACAAGCGCTCACCCTTCTCAACGACCCAGTGTTTTTGGAAGCCGCCAACGCGCTCGCACAACGGGTGAAAGACGCGGGCAACATCCAGGCATCAATCACTGAGGCTCTGTCGCTCGCGCTACTTCGCAGTCCCCGCGATGAGGAAATGAAAGGCTTGGTCGATTTCTATCAAAAACAACTGGCTCTCTATCAATCCGGCGAGAGCAAAGCCGTCAACATGTCGAACGAACAAGCCGCGCTGGTGCAAGTCTGCCGCGTGATTTTGAATCTGCACGAGTGTATCACGCGCTATTGAGAGAGGGATTTGGGGACAAGGAGACAGGGAGACAGGGAGACAGGGAGACAGGGAGACAGGGAGACAGGGGGACGAAGGGGAGGAGGAAATCAAACATTGAAACGATCATGAAAATCGAAAGACATACTGACTTGGAGGTTTACAAGCTGGGATTCGCGATGGAGATTTTTCATACAAGCAAATCCTTTCCCATCGAAGAACGCTATTCTCTCACGGATCAAATCCGGCGATCTTCACGAAGCGTCTGCACAAACATCACCGAGGCCTGGCGCAAACGACGATATCCCGCTTCTTTCGCAGCAAAACTCTCCGATGCAGAGGCCGAGGCTGCTGAAACGCAAACATGGATTCAGTTTGCAATGGAATGTGGTTACATCGACCGTGAAGCCACGAAATCTCTCTACACCCAGTATAACTCCATCTTAGGAATGCTAGTCACCATGATCAACAATCCCGATTGCTGGACCATTTCTTCTAACAAAAAATAACAACCCCCAGTCCCCCGCTCAGCCACTTTTTTCACTCGCAACCATCACCACCATGAACTCCTTCACTCACACACTCTCCGTCAATCGTCGTTCATTTCTCGAAAAGTCCTTCGCAGGAATCGGCGGTATGGCATTTGCCTCGCTGATGCAACAGGCACAGGGCAACGAAGCACCATGGCCGGGGCGCTTTGACAACATGCTCCACTACGCACCGAAGGCGAAACGGGTGATTCACCTCTGCATGGCGGGGGGGCCTTCGCAATTTGAGTCGTTCGACTACAAACCGGAACTGAACAAGATCAACGGCCAGCCGTTTCCCGAGAGTTTCACCAAAGGACAACAGCTCGCGCAGTTGCAAGGCTCCAAACTGGTGGCACGTGGTTCGTTTGCAAAGTTCCAACAACACGGGCAGTCGGGCATCTGGGTCTCCGATCTGTTTCCTCACATGGCAAAGGTCATCGATGAGTTCGCCGTCATCAACTCAATGACCACCGAGCAAATCAATCACGACCCCGCTCACGCGTTTTTCAACAGCGGCTCGATTGTCAAAGGCCGTCCATCGATGGGTTCGTGGCTGCTGTATGGACTCGGAGCGGAGACATCGGAACTGCCCGGTTACATCGTGCTGATGTCGGCGGGTGGAGGTGGAGCGCAGCCCGTAAGTTCGCGCCAATGGTCCTCGGGCTTTCTGCCCGGAAAATACCAGGGCGTGCAATTTCAATCCAACGGTGCCGCCGTGCACTACCTGGGCAATCCCGATGGTGTGTGCCAATCGACACAACGACAGGTGGTGGATGAAGTGAAACGCATGAACGGCCTGCTCGCGGAAACACGTCATGATCGCGAGATCGCCGCCCGCATTGCGCAATACGAAATGGCATTCCGCATGCAAACATCGGTGCCCGGCCTGACAGAACTGAGCGGCGAGCCGAAAAGCATGCTCGATCTTTACGGCATCAAGGAACCGAACGAATCCAGCTTCGCCCGCAACTGCCTGCTCGCGCGTCGTATGGTCGAACGCGGTGTGCGATTCGTGCAACTCTATCACCGCGCCTGGGACCACCACAGCAACATCGAAAAAGACATGCCGTTTTCCGCGCGCAACACCGACCAAGCCACCGCCGCGCTGATCATGGATCTGAAACAACGCGGCATGCTCGAGGATACCTTGATCATCTGGGGTGGCGAATTCGGCCGCACACCCATGGGCCAAGGCACCGGTCGCGATCACCACATCAATTGCTTCAGCCTGCTCATGGCCGGCGGCGGCATCAAAGGTGGTGTGGTCCATGGCAAGAGCGATGAACTCGGCTACGGTGTCGCGGAAAACAAAGTGACCGTGCACGATCTGCACGCCACCATGCTCCACCAGCTCGGTATCAACGACGCGGCATTCACCTACAAATTCCAAGGTCTCGACTTCAAGCTCAGCGGCGTGGAACCGGCGAAGGTGATCAAGCCGATTCTGGCGTAGATTTCCTGTTTATGGGTTGAAGAATTGCCGGGGACATTACCCCTAGGCTGGATTGTCGAAACCGTTAGACGAGAAAACAACCGAATCTTCAACAGAGGAATGCCGATTGTTGATGTTTGGTTTTTGATTTGTTAGAAAGGAACTTACTCCTCGATGAACACATCGATCTGCTGGCCAACATACGCGCGGAATTTTTCCGGTGGAGCGAAGGAGAAGATGACTTGGAGGACGCGGGTGTCCACGCGCTCAGTGCTGGAGCCGGTGAGGCTGGTTTTGGGAACGACGTAGGGCTCGATGTATTCGAGTTTAAGCTCGATGGGGTGATCGCGGTCGCCTTTGATATGGGCGACGGCTTTTTGGCCTTCGCGGATGCGCATGGCGTTTTGCTCGTCCACGTCCACACGGGCTTGAAGACGATCGATACGACCAAACAAGAGCGCGGGGTTTTTCGGATCGGTGCCGGCCCATTCACCAGCTCGGACGTTGAGCTGCAGCACGGTGCCATCGCGCGGAGCGGTGACGACGTTGCGGCTGCGCAAGACCTCGATGCTGCGTTTGCTAGCCTCGGCGGCCTGGAGCTGGGCCTGGGCGGAGAGCACCTGGGCCTCGGCGACCTGGAGTTGGTCTTTGCTCGCCTGCCATTCCTGCTCGATGATGGCGCGTTTGTCCTCGACTTTTTCCAAACGATCAAAGACCGAGCGGGCGCTGCTGCGTTGTGCCTCGGCGACTTGGATCGCGGCGCGCGCCTCGATGATGCGGGCCTCGGCGTTGAGAAGTTGTGCCTCCATTTCACGCTGATCGATGACGAAAAGCACATCGCCTTTTTTCACGTTCTGCCAGATGTTGACCGGCACCTGTGTCACCAATCCTGGCATAGGTGCGGCGATGATGACATTTTCCTCGAACGATTCGATGATGCCATTCGCTGCGATCATGCGGTCGTAGGGACGAGCGGGCGGAGGCTGTGGGGGCGCGAGCGGGATTTCCGACTCGGCAGCCTTGATGGTGCGGCTGACGCGAAAAATCCCGTAGACGCCTCCGATTGCGATGAGGAAGGTGAGGTAGCGCAGAGCGGTAAGCAGGACTTGCATGGTGGTGGGGTGTTAGCGGTGGTGATCGAAGTCGAATTGGGAAGTCGGAACGGACTCGACGATGCGGCCATCGTTCATGGTGGCGATGCGGTCCGAATATTGTAAAATGCGATGATCGTGAGTGACGACGATGGCGCAGCGACCGGGCTGGCGCATGAGATCGCGGAACAACTCCATCACGCGTTGGCCGTTCTCGGCATCGAGCGCGGCGGTGGGTTCATCGCAGATGATGAGGCGCGGATTGTGCACCAGTGCGCGGGCGATGGCGACGCGCTGCTGTTGGCCGCCGGAGAGCTGGTTCGGGCGCTTTTTCATGTGCTCGCCGAGGCCGACCTGTTCTAACGATTTTCTCGCGTGCGGCAGAGCTTTTGAGAGACTCATGCCCTGGATGAGCAGAGGCACAGCGGCATTTTCCTCACAGGAGATGGTGGGGATCAGATTGAACTGCTGGAAAATGAATCCCACATTCAGTGCACGGAAGCGGGTGATGGCGGATTTTTTCATCCGGTGCAGCGGCTCGCCGAGGATGTTCAGTTCGCCGGCATCGGGCGTAAGTGTTCCGGCGAGAATGCTGATGAGCGTGGTCTTGCCGCAACCGGAGGGCCCGAGTAGCATGAGAATCTCTGACTCATGGGCATCGATATCGATCCCGTGGAGCACCTGGATTTTGGCATTTCCCGCACCAAAGCTCTTGGTGATGGCGCGGGCGCTAGCGGCAATGGAGGGTGCGGACATAAATCAAAATCTAACCACGGAAGACGACGGCGGCATCGAGCAAACTCACGCGCAGGATGCCGAGAAACGAAGCGATGGAGCAAATCACGATGATCACTCCTAGCACCGCGAAAGGAATCACATCCGGCATAAAAAACGGCGGCTGGGTGTTTTTGATGGCGGCGAGACCGAACAACGAAGCCAGCGCGAGACCGATGCCGTAACCGACCAAGCCGACGACCGTCACTTGCGAGAGCAGCATCATGCAAAGTTTCACGTTCGATGCACCCATCGCTTTGAGCGCGCCGTAATGCTTCAAATTATCCAACACAAACAAATAAAACGTCTGACACGAAATCGCGACGCCAACGATGAATCCGACCAACACGGTGGTGCCGAACGAAATCGGGATACCGGTGTTTTTCACATACCAGAAAATCGTGGCGGTATTGAACTCGCGATCGGAGGACTTGAACCCGGCATTCGTGAAGGCGCGCAAGCCGGTGCTGGCCTCGATGCCCGCGGCCACCGATTCCGCATCGCGCCCCGCAGTAGGCTGCACCAAGATGGCGGAGAGCATTTTCCGCTGCGGCGGGGCGTAGCTGAGAGCGCGTTCGTATGTGGTCCAGATGAATGGCCCGCCGGTGAACGATCGCATCGCCTGACAAATGCCGACGATGCGGGCTTCCTGATCGTTGATCTCGAAGATGTCGCCCATTTTCAGCGGCGTTTTCGGATCGGGCGAAAGACGTTTCAGAGCGAGATCATCGACGATCACCGCGTTCGGTTGGCGCAGGGCCTCGATGCTACCCTCCATCATCCGCTGCGGTGCACCGGCAAAGGTCGTGGAATCGATCCCTAACAACTGCACCACGGTGAGGCTGCCGTTTTCCAGTCGCACATTTTGCACGCCGGAATACAGCGGCATCGCCCAGTCCACGCCGTCACAACTGCGCACACGGCCGAGATCGGTATCGCGCATGGCGATCGTTTGATTCACCTGCCGCACCTCGGTTTCGACCACCCAGATCGCAGCCGGGGCATTTTTCAAAATCGCGGTGGTCCAGCGCATCAACCCGCAGAACACCGAACTCTGTTGCGTCATGAGAAACGTCGCGAACATCACCCCGAACACGAGCATGAGATACTTGGCGGCATCACCAAATAACATTTTCAGAGCGAGACGGAACATGACTCGCGATGCTAAATCAAATCATGGCAAAAGCAAATGCCAAGAATGGCGAAATCACACCAAGCCCATCAGAGCGAGCACGTTATAAGCGCCCCAGATAAAAGTCAGAACGATGGCGACCATCAGCAATTTTGCGCAAATCTCAACTTGTGGACGTGTCATGGCGGGCACAGTGAACGGCGGAAAGCGGGATTTGGCAAGTGAGAAATTGGCAAGATATCACAGCTTGAACTGACGATTGCCGAATGTTGATTTTTGATATTCGCTTTTTTGGACCAAAGATCCGCACCCTTCACCGACTGCATGTTGCCCCGAACTTACAACCTGACTCCAAAGAAATCCTTCATCACCTCGCGATAGACATCGTGCTTGAAAGCAGGTAGCCATTGCAGATCGAACTCCGATGGCTGGATCCAGCGGTAGGCGGAAAATTCCTTCGCGTGGTGATGAAGGCTGATGGCGGGAGCATCGGGCTTGATCTGGCAGAGGTAATAGGTTTGCTCCTGACCGTGGAAGCCGTGTTTCTTGCGTTTTTTCAAGCGGGCATCGAGCGGATACATGTAGCGGTAACCGGAGGCGTGGCGCAGGATATCATAATGCTCCGGTCGCAATCCGATTTCTTCCCAAACCTCACGGGCGAGTGCCTGATCAAGACTTTCGCCTTCGTCCACGCCACCCTGCGGAAACTGCCAGGAGCCGGGAAAGCTCGTGCGTTCGCAAACCAGAAGCTGTCCTTCCGGTCGCACAAACAACGCCGCGACATTGGGGCGAAAACGAACCACGGCGTGACTGTGAAAGATATCAGAACCGCATGCAAGAGCCAAGTTGGCTTCGGAGAGTTGTCTGATGTGAAGTGGAAAGGCGGAAAGCGGCTTCAAATCCACGCACCAAGTTTCCTGCAAAACCATCATTTCTCTGCTGGTCAAGAAGCATAAGATGTGTCAGGTTTTCTTCATGATGAAACCACTCGTTTTCTCCATGGTCTTTGCCGCGGGCTCCCTGTTGTTGGCACAAAGTACCAACAACAATCAAAACAACAATACCCAAAACAACAACCAAGCGGACTTGGAAGCGCGGGTGAAAGAGTTGGAAACCCAGAGCAATCCCCGTTTCTGGCAATGCAATATCAATGGCGGTGAGGTGATGGTCGCGGTCGACCGAATCGGCGCGATCAGTAAGACCCAGTATTTGCTCGATGGCGGACTGCTGTGCACGGAAGTCACGATCGACACACTCGGTGGCCAATCATTGACCCGCATCTATCACGTCGTTCCCGCCACGGAAGCCGTGGCCGCCAACGCCGCGACCAAGATCGTTGATCGAGCGAAAGAAGTATTGGACAAAAATTCGGCGCGTGCAGGCTCACGTCTTCACGAACTGGTGCAAAAATCCTACCCCACTACCACCCACGCTCATACCGTGGAATTTCGTGTGATGGATCTACAAGACCTGGAGGCACTCTACTCCAGTCTCAAGGCAACATGGACCTCAGGCAAGGGACGCACGTTCACGATCAGATGAGTTCCCCGGGAAAAATGTGTCGGCTCGCGGATCCGGCACCACTCGAAGATGATCTTTCCTACCTCTGGCGCAAGGCCCTTCGCGGACACGCTCTGGATGCCTCCACTTTGGCGTGGAAATGCGATGTGGATAAAGCCGACATCGATGCACTGATCGCGGGAAAAGCACAACCAGATCTTCTCGCAAAAGCTGCGGCTATCCTTGGGCTTCACGCCCCAGCGCTTCAGCAACACGCCACGTATCAGCCGCAAGTTCCTCATCTGCATGGTGTGACCCGCTTGTCATTGCCCTTTGATGACGACACGGTCAACGCTTGGCTCATTCGTGATGAAGATCAAACCTTGCTGTTCGATACCGGCTTCGAGCGCGATTCGGCATGCGCCTTATTGCAGAGCACGGGCATTGCTCCGCTGGATCTTTTCATTACTCACGACCACCGCGACCACGTGGGCGGCATCCCTGGGTTGAGACCATTGATCAAAAAACACCACGAGATGCCTTACGGGCAATCCCTGCGCCTCGGCGCTTTGGAAATTTCGTGCATCGATCTTTCCGGTCACTGCATCCCCACCTATGGCTATCAGATCCGTGGACTTTCACGACTCATCTGCGTGGTAGGCGATGCGCTCTTTGCGGGTTCGATCGGCGGATGTCAGGATTCCTTCACCTACCAGATGGCGCTGCGAAATTTACGGCATCACGTCATGTCACTTCCCGATGACACCATCCTACTCACCGGTCACGGACCCGCGACCACCGTGGGTCAAGAAAAACGACGCAATCCATTTTTTGCAGGCGGCGCGTGATGGTTGCGTGGAACAAGGAATCACTTGCTTTCGTCCGCCACGATGAAGAAAAGATGCGGACTGAAGTTCCGCGCTCCACGCATGCCTCACTTGTTGCAGGCTTGTTGAATCCGTGTGAGCAATCGCTCCCAATGCGGCAAGGATAGGCCCATGCTTTGGGCGCGTCGCAGTGGTTCACCCCAGATCGCATCAATCTCCACTTCCCTGCCCTCCTGCCAATCGATCAGACTACTGGGACGGTATGGTCCCATCGGACGCGTGCGTTCGATGTTCCAATCGATCAATTGCGGATCGAGCACGAATCCGCGCGCCGCAGCGGCGGCCACCACTTCGATCATCAACGCACGGATCTCCACCACGATGGTTGCATCCGCGAGCAACAAGTCCGTGGTTTTTCCTCCTTCAGCAATCGCCAACCCATTGAAGGGCACGTTCCAAATCAGTTTTTTCCAAGCAGTTTCCTCCACGTTGCGCTCCACCACCGTTTCGACCTTAGCCGCAGCAAAGATGGCAGCGAGATCCTCCGCCCGACCATTCGCGCCCGCGTCAAACTCACCGATCGCCATGCGACCGCCAGCCGTATGATGGATCACGCCGGGTGACATGCGATTGATGCAAACAAAACACAGTGCTGCCAGCACACGGTCATCACCCGTAATGGCCGCTACTGCCTCACAATTGCCCATGCCATTTTGCAAGGTCACGACCTGCGTGCCCGGATGCAACAAGGGAGGCAGGACTTCCGCCAGCATCGCGTTGCTGGTCGCTTTCCACGCCACAATCACCAGATCGACGGGGCCGATTTCCGCGGTAGTGCGATACGCCTGAATGGGATGGAGATGAAAATCGCCATGCACACTCTGGCAGTGCAGTCCTTCTTCCACCACCGTGTCATAGTCGCTGCGCAACAAGAACCGCACGTCGTGTCCGGCTTCGGCAAGCCTGCCGCCGTAATAGAGCCCGATCGCTCCCGATCCTACTATCGCTATCGTGGAAAACATCACGCGAAACACTAGATGCCATGATATTCCTGCGCCAGCTTTTTCGCCATGGCGACCGTGTTGCGATGGATTTTCGCGGTGAACTCCGGTTGGCGATTGTATCCACCGCCATACAACACCGCGACGGGAATTCGATTGCGGATCATGGCCTTGAGCAACACTTCATCACGGCGCTGCAGATCTTTTACCGAAAGCATCATCTGGCCGAAGCGGTCGTTGCGATGATTGTCAGCCCCAGCAATCCAGATCACCAGATCGGGCGTGAACACATCCAATGCCGCAGCCAGCGTGCTGAAAAGCTGTTTCAGATACATTTCCCCCTCCACATAACGCACGGTCTCCACATCCATCGTGCCGTTGCACTTGTTCGTTGGGTAATTTTTCCCCACGTGGATCGAGTAGGTGAAAACCCGCGGATCATTCTGCAGGATCGCATTGGTGCCATTGCCCTGATGGGCATCGGTATCCACGACCATCACCTTGATGCCCGGGCGCCAATCTTGCAAATCGCGGATCGCGGCGGCCACGTCATTGAACACGCAGTAACCTTCGCCGTGTTCACGGAACGCGTGATGAGTGCCGCCCGCGAGACACACGGCCACACCTTCTTCCAGTGCTGCGCGGCATGCCAAACGCGTGGCCTCGACTTCGGTCGCGCTGCGCGTGTACAGCTGCGGTGTCACAGGCAAGCCGAGACGAAGCTCCTCCTTGCGATCGACGGCGCAGCTGTAGATTTTCTGCATGTAATCGCGGTCGTGCACACGCTGCAGGATGTGTGGATCCGCCATGCGAACTTCCACAATTTCCTCCGGACGGATCACACCACCCTCCAGCAACATGTCCTTCGACACCCGGAACTTGTCCATCGGAAAGGGATGACCGGACGGCAACACCAGTTCGAAATCGTGGGAATAAAAACAGCGCATGTTCGCAAGCCATTCAAGCAAACGCCGATGGCGGCGTAAAGCCTGATATGCCATGGCTCAGGGTGTGACTTTTTTGCGTTTCACCCCCTTGATTTTTTGGGTAGCAGCTTTTTCGGTTCGACCTGGACCACCTCCGAACTGCTGCCAATACAAAACTTTCAGAGGGTTTTGCGCGGGGCCATCGAGATTCTCATTCACAAGCATGGGCTGAACCTGCTGCCACCACGTTTCATAGCTCGCACGCAACTGTGCCACAACCTCAGGATGTTGCCCGATGACATTGATCTTTTCACCCGGATCGTTTTGCAGATCGAACAATTCCTTGTTATTCACCAAGGAAAAACGCGTGTTCTGAACGGCCATATTACGAAATTTCGCACCCGCCACCTGTCCACGCTCCCAGCGCCCTACATGGTGCACGAGGATTCGGTCCTCCCAGTTCGCCTTGGGATTTTGCATCAAGGGCCGCAAACTCCGCCCTTCCACTTGGGATTTCGCAGAATCCGGAAGCGTCGCAGAAGTCATTTCGGCCAAGGTGGGGAAAAGATCGACATGCGCGGTCAGTGCGGAGCATTCTCCCGCATTCGCCAGACCACCTGCAGGCCAGCGCATCATGCACATGGTGCGCGTGCCGCCCTGATAAGGGGTGCCCTTGTTGCCGCGCATCCCCGCATTGAACAATTTGCTACCCAAAGTGCCGCCATTATCGCCACCGATGTAGATGACCATTGTATCTCGCTCCAATCCCCACTCGCGTAATTTCTCTAACAACTTACCAAAATTCCAATCGATGTTTTCGATCATACCGAAAAATTTCGCCATGTCCGGTGTTACTCCTGGTTTTCCGAGGTATTGTTGATGATAGGACTCAGGAAGAACCAAAGGCACATGAGCCGCATTGAGCGTGACATAGGCAAAAAAGGGCTTTTGTTCGGCGCGTTTGGCATCAATCCAGCGCAGCGCCTGATCGAAAAACAAATCGGTGCAATAGCCAGTGGTTTTGACGAATTTGCCATTGTGCCACAGTGCCGGATCGATGTTGGTGTTGCCGGGAGCGTCGCCACAGGAGCCGGGATAACTCTGGCCGATACCTCCACCGCCGTGGATGTAGACTTCATCAAAACCACGACTTTCGGGACGATACTCCTGCTCATCGCCCAGATGCCATTTGCCAAAAATCCCCGTCGTGTAACCCACCGATTTGAGCATTTGCGGCAGAGTGTAGGTCTTGAGCGACAGGCGTTCCCGTTCGAAAATCGTATGAGTCACACCGTTCTTGAACTCATGCCTGCCGCTCATCAACGCCGAACGCGTGGGAGCACAGGTGGGACTGACATAAAAGCGATTGAACAACAAACTTTGTTGACGGAAACCATCCACCGCTGGTGTTTTGATGACAGGATTTCCCATACAGGCATAGTCCCCGAATCCGACATCGTCGGGCATCACCAGAATGATATTCGGTTGGCTCGCGGCATGGAGCGGAGACATGCCGCAGAGCAACAAATGCGCGATGGCCAACGCCATGCCCGAGCGAATGACCTCTGGCAGGAAAATGAGTTTCATCATGATGTATGTTACCGCAAAAATCGCGGATTCTTAACAAATAATGCAAATTTCCGCATCAAAAATGATAATTATCTCACGCACCGGCGTAGTGATAGTTTGATGAAATCCTCACCCATAAAGCGCTTTTTCTTCTGGCTCTCAGGAGCCGGCAGCGAAACCCTGGAACAATGTCCCAACTGGGAGCAGCGCAAGTATGTGGCGTTTGGTTGCACAGTGCTAGTGCCCTGCGCCTTTGCCTTTATCGCCTGCGCGTATGCGCTGTCCACTCTCACCGACCGACCCGTGGTGATCTATGGCGTCGCCACGGTATGGGCATTCATCATTTTGAGCATCGACCGCGCCCTGCTCGCCTCCTACCGGCCATTCATGTCGTTTTTCCGGAAAATCGGCCAGTTCGCCCTGCGTTTCATCGTCGCCATGCTCATGGGTATCACCATCGCCCACCCGATGGTGCTGTTGCTCTTTCGAGATACCATTTCCACGGTGATCGAGGCCGAGCGCAACGTCGCGATCGAGAACACGCGAAAGCACTTTGACACGGAAAAAACCAGTGTCAGAAAAAACATTACCGCTCTGGAGGCAAATATCGCCGATCAGCGCCAAAAATGGAATGAATCCTTCCAAGCAAAATTCATCATTCAAGAAAATGAAGATGCATCCACTCAACTGCCCGGCCTGACCGCAGCGCAGCAAGCGGAATTGAAAAAAGCCACCGACGAGGCGACAAAGCCTTTCACCGAGCGACTCACGGCGATCGAGGCGCAAACGACCGAACTCACGCCGCAATACAACAAAATCCAGACCGAACTGGGCTATTGGCAGGCGGAGTTCGAACGCGAACTCAACGGCCAGCGCTCCGGTCTATCGGGTGAAGGCCCGCGCGCACGCTCGATTCGCTCCGATCAGCTCGATCCGCGACGTGAAGATGCCCGCAGGCTCGGCGGTTTGCTCGAACACCTGACCACCGAAAAGAAGGCTCTCGAGTCGCAAATTCGCTCGGCCGAGGCCTCCGCCATCGCGGCGTTTGAAACCAAACTCAAGGAAATCGAGCTGGCAAACGTCGCCGAACAAGAACGCGTTGCCGAGCTCAAACGCAAGGTGGAAAGCGACCAGGCCGCCGCCTTCACCGCCCAGCAAAATGCCTTGCGGGAAACCATCAAACAACAGATTGATACTCGGCTGATGGAACTTGCCCGCGTGCAGGAAGAACTCTCCCGCGTCGCCGCAGATGAGCGTGCCACCATCGACGCCCTGCGGTCTGAACCACGCAAGGACGTATTAACACAAACGCTGGCTCTGCATCAATTATTCGAAAACGGCAACAAGGGCGGCCGCTTCGCCTACTTCACCTACATCATTCTCACCGCACTCTTCATGCTGGTGGACACCATTCCTCTGATCGTGAAATTTTTCACCAAAACCGGTCCCTACGACGCACTGTTGGATCGAGAAGAGCGCCACATCGACGGCGAACACAAGAATTTCGTCAAACATCACAAGCACTACATGGCGCAATCTTCCTCCAGCAGCCTGTTCGGCGTGACACGCAACAAGCGTCTGGAAGCCGCTCTGGTGGATGGCGTCGAGCATTCCCGCGCCGCACGCGAGTTCATCGACAGTTTGATCGAGATGGAACAGGCCTTCGCGGAAAAAATGAAACAACAGGAAGTTCTGCGCGCACACTCGACACCCGAACAAATCGCCGCCTTGGAAGCCATGAAAAAAAGCTTCTACGAAGACCTGCATCGCCGGATGCAGACTTTTTTCCAACCCCAGGCCAGCTAAACCATCGTAAAGATGCAATGGATCGTTTTTTTTGATGGAAAATGCGGTCTGTGTGTAGGCTTGATACGGTTCATTGCCCATGCCGATCATCGGCATCGACTTCGATTCGCCCCGCTGCAAGGAGAAACCGCGGCAACGCGACGATTGAGCCAGCATGCTGACCCGGAAAACGGCACCATGGTCGTCTGGCGCGAGACCGATCGCGCCTTATTCCTGCGTTCCGACGCGATCCTAGAATTGACCCGGGCGCTGGGCGGCTTCTGGAGCCTGCTTCATTTGCTGCGCATCGTTCCGCGCTCTTGGCGTGAGGGGCTCTACTGCTACGTAGCCCGCAATCGCATCCGCTGGTTCGGAAATGCATCAGCTTGTGTGCCTCTGGATGAAAGGCTGCGGTCACGATTGCTGCCCTGAAGCGAGCTCAGGCATTAATCCGATGGCAAAGGCACTGGTTCGATTCTGCCGGGCGCTGGAGCGACTTCCGTAGTTACCGGAGGTATCGGTGCGGGTGATTTGGCAGAATCGGTCGAGGTTGGCTCTCCTGCTGGTTGAATCTCGGCCGAGCCCTTGATCCGATGATAGACGGCATCACCGACCGCCACCTCGCCCGACTTCACATCCGCCGCCACAAATTGACCGAGCTTTTCGCCGCTGGTCTCCAGCGTCGCCGACCTACCATCGATTCCATAGGAATGCAAGATCACCCCCTCATCGAGAGTCCACTTGCCATAGGCTTCGAGCAACACAAAATCCTTGCTGCCCGGTCGGGATTGCACTCGGGCCACCAGTTGCATACTTTCCTCCACAGGCGTTGGCTTTTTTTCCGCGGATTCTTTGTTTTGGGTCGCACAAGCCATTAACAAGCAACTCATCGCGGCATATCTTGTCACAATCCACATACCCGCAATCCATCACATCGGCCGCCAAATTCAAGCACAGATGAAGCAGCAGCCGAATCTTCAAGCCGACTGGCAAAATAAATCAAAAAAAGTGTGCCAAAGGATTGACGCGAACGATCAAATGGGTGTATCACTCGCGCGACCCGCACGTCGAGTATCAGGAGCGATGGCTGAGTGGTCGAAAGTACTCCCTTGCTAAGGGAGCGTGGGGGTGACCTCACCGAGGGTTCGAATCCCTCTCGCTCCGCTCTCACCCCAATCCAGTTCGTCTGGGTTGGGGTGATGGCTTTTGAGGAGGGACGAGAACTTTGGCCTCCGGGCCCAGGGTTTGAACGCTTAACGGGCACTCTGCCCAAGTTAGCCATCAGATCCCCCTTCCGGAAGAGGACGCTTACCGCATGGAAGAAAGAGAGCAGCTCCATTCTTCTCACGCGTCATTGTTCGCTATCTCACAAAAAGAAAAATCCCATTCTATCGTGATTTGCAACGATCAAGCGATCGAGAATATCACATGAAAAACTGTCAACGCCATTGATTGATTGGAATAGCATCAAACTGACTCACACGGATTTTTTCAATCCGCGCACCACTTCCTCGCGGTTCGCCGGAAGATGATGGGGAATGATCAGTGAAATCAGATGCACCAGCGGATAACTGAACATCGATGCTAACACACCGCTCATCAACATGCCCAAGACAAAATGGGCAGCGTTGCAATCGATGTTCGTGTAGGGAAATTTTCCCGACACATCAAGAAAACTGGGGATTGGCAGATGAAACACATGGCGCATCCATCCGCCGAGCTGCGTTTGCATCAGCGCCAGTGGAACCGTAGTGATCGGATTGGAAATCCAGGTGGCCAACATCGCAAAGGGAACGTTTACCCGTGAGCGAATTGCAAAAAAAGCGGCCACGATGCTTTGCAGCGGCATGGGCAGCATCATCGCAAAGAACATGCCGATCGCCAGACCGTGGGATACCGTGGTGCGACAGGGTTTCCACAATCGACGATTGCCCAAACGATGCACCACGGTGGAAAAAAGCCGATGCTTGCGCATGTTCGGATGCCGCAATTGCCGGTAGAAGCGGCGCACAAATTTCAGATAATGTCGCTTCATGGGTGGGTGGGGAACATGCACGCGATGTCACAATCACGCAAGCGGATTTCCTTGATGTTTTCGTCACCTTGCCGAATGATTCGCGCATGGAATTTTGGCAGGCATTGCTGTTAGGGCTGGTCGAGGGAATCACCGAATACCTGCCTGTTAGCTCAACGGGACACCTGCTCTTCACCCAACGGTTAATGGGCATCGGACTGGCTGACGACAAAACAGCGGCCGATGCCTTTGCCATCAGCATCCAGGGTGGTGCGATCGCGGCAGTGATGGGTCTCTATTACAAACATGTGTGGCAAATGTTCCTCGGGTTGCTGGGCAAATCTCCTGCAGGCTTGCAACTGCTGATTCGACTCGTGATTGCGTTTCTGCCTGCCGCACTCGCGGCTCTTACCTTGGAAAAATGGATCAAGGCACATCTATTCGGCATCCAGCCCATCATTTTCGCTTGGTTCACGGGAGGCCTCCTGATTCTTGCGGTGGGATGGTGGAAACGCAGGAATCCTCGCGCAGAGAACCAGCTATCACTCGCCGACATGACTTGGCGCATGGCTCTGGTCATTGGCCTGCTGCAGTGCGTGGCGATGTGGCCAGGAACGAGCAGAAGCTTGATGACGATCGTAGGCGGCATTGTTGTGGGACTGCGGCCCAGAGATGCGGTGGAATTCTCGTTTCTGTTAGGTGTGATGACTCTCGGGGCTGCCACAGCGAAGGATACCCTAGAATACGGGCCTTTGATGCTGGAAACCTTTGGCATGGGCAATCTTATCGCAGGCTTTATCGCGTCCACGGTCTCCGCCGCTCTTGCGGTAAAATGGCTGGTATCGTATCTTCAAAAGCGCGGCATGGAACTTTTCGGCTGGTATCGCATCGCCATCGCTGTGATCGCAGCGATTCTCGTCGCCGCAGGGGTGCTGCACGAAAAAAAGCCTGTCAGCCCCGCCATTTCCGCCAGCATGCTAGCGCCCGGCACCTGAAATAGCGCGTCGCATCAAACATCTGCGGATGAGCCAGATCAGCAGAATTCCCATCGCCGCAAGCACGAGCCAGCACCAAGGAGGCAAGGGAATGGGCGCGACAAAATTGGTTTGCACCGGACGCTGCATCGCTTCCGCCAGTTCATACGACCAGACCAGAGTATGACCACCATCAAGCACTTGATGGGCGTTCGACTGCTTGACTTCCGTTGGCAGGTGCATGACATACTCCAACTCATATCCCTGCATCTGTTGGGCTGAGGGAGTCACCAATCCACCGGCAAACACCTCGCGGGGATCGATGATGCGTTGGAAATCGACATTCATGCCGGATCGCTGGACCTTGACGTCACCTAACAATTTGACCATCGGATCCGGCAGAGATGGACCTGCTGCATCGGCTTCTTGGTCTGACTGATCGAACAACTTTGCCAGCTCCAGCACGGAATCAAATGAGGCGGACAATCGAAGCCTGACCTCGGTACGGTTTTTTTCCAACGTAAATTCTTCCAATTCGACCCCCGGCTCCTTGGCAAAGTAATCGGCAATGGTCTTGCGCAGTTTCTGCTCACCCCCCAAAGAGGAGATCGCGAATGCCGGCAAACGATACTCCGCTTGGAGCCTTCCGCTGCCATCGCGCTCAAACCAGAACTCCTCCCGTCCACCGAGACAAGCTCCCACCAGCAACGATGCCAGTAAAACAACCCATCGCTGCAATAAGCTCTTCATGGTTGCACTCTCTCTAACACCCAGCGGTATTCTGCGGCAAGATGTTCTTCCATCGGGCGTTGCAACCCCCCCGGCAGCACGCCCCAGGTGTAGGTTTCGATTTCATAATGCTGGCAAAAATCCGGATGACGGTTCCGATAGGCCAGCAACTCCGCCGCATGGTCGCGGGTGGAGCGTAATGGCGGCATGGGATCGGCATCCAAGGGTATGTGAAAATGCACCCGGGCTTCGCGCGCATGAGTTGACTCGGGAATACCCGCGGCGAAACACTCGGGCAAGTCGCGGAACCGCGTGATCTGGCCATCGGACTCCGCCAACAAAACCTGGTGCAGATAGGTGGGCTCGTTGAATTTCCCGATCGCCTGCCAGGCAAGTGGATCGCTTGGATCAAATGCCAATGCAGCAGAGAGGTGGACTTTGGAAATGCGAATGCCTGCTGATCGAAACGCCTCCAAGGAGGAAACGCAATCATCATACTCGAGTGCAAAATGGCATGTATCGTAATTTACCCCGATTCGACGGCGAAGCATATCGGGGTCTCGGGCATAAGCCCACAGTCGATCAAAAAACGCCAGGGTTTCCTCCGTATTTTCGAAATACCCCAGCGGCTCGGGCTCAAGACCCAAGTGCAGATCGCAGCCAGTCTCCCGCGACATGCGCTCGATCTCTTCCGCACACTCGATGAGATGATCGAAGATCAGAGTCTCTGACGCGTCAAACTCCTTGAAGGAACCCGGCAAGGTGGATACCGATCCTTGTTGCCCGGGTTGCAAAAACGCCGATAAAATCCGTAATAGTTGCATCGTGTAATCAAGCCGGATGCGCTCGGACCAATCCGGTTTGTAAACATTCTCCTTCACTCTCGTGCCATGAAACGCGCCGAAAGGAAAACCGTTAATGGTAAAAACCTCACAGCCCTGATCTCTCACCCACTGGACGAAGCGATCGAGATGATTTCCTTCTAACAACTCGGCAGCCGCCTTGGCGGAAAGACGCGGGGCGAGAGGAAATGGTCGCAACAATGACGATTCGTGTTGAAGCATCTGTTTCAACCGCATTGCATGAGTTTGCAGCGCGGCAAAGGTCTCCTGCCACGTCTCGGCAGGGTGGATGTTGGTGCAGTAAGCGAGAAACACGTCCCTATCCTTGCGTGACATGAGGGATTTGCAACCAAAATTGCCCGCTTCGATTGGCATGCACGGAAAAGACAAACGCAGCTTGTCTTCCCGACTGCCGCGGGGTAGCATGACCCCAATCAACCGCACAACTGATTTGAATTCTTTTTCCCCACTCGGCGTCCGCGACGAATTTTGCCAAGCTCTCACGGAGATGGGCATCCAGTCCCCCACTCCCATCCAAACGCAGGCCATCCCCCTGCTGATCGAAAAAGACACCGACCTGGTGGCCCAAGCACAGACTGGAACAGGCAAAACCGCGGCTTTCGGTCTGCCCTTATTGGCAAAGATCGATCCATCCTCACCTCGCATCCAGGGTCTGATCATTGCCCCCACAAGAGAACTGGCCAAACAAATTGGCAAGCAACTCTTCCGCTATACCAAATTCAGCGCTCGCATCTTCGTGGAGGTGCTGGCAGGCGGTGACAAGATCGACCGTCAAGTAAGCGCCTTGCAACGCCCCACGCACATCATCGTGGTCACACCCGGCAGATTGATCGATCTACTCAAACGCAAAGCCCTGACACTGGAGCATGTGCGGCACTTGATTCTGGACGAGGCCGACGAAATGCTGAGCATGGGCTTCCGAAAAGAACTGCAGGAAATTCTCCGTCAACTGCCGCAACGCCGTACCACCTGGCTGTTTTCCGCCACCATTCCCGAAGGCATCGCTCAACTCATTCGCGATCACATGTCGGCCCAAGCGCCCCATCTAAAAATTGATCGGCGTCAGATCGTCAACCGTCAAATCGAACATCAATGCCTGATTGCCACACGAGATGAAAAAATCGATCGTATCGATGAGTTTCTCGGCCAACATCCCGGCGAGCGCGGCCTGGTGTTCTGCCGCACTCGGGAAATCGCCATCAAGGTCTCACAACAACTGCGCGGGCGAGGACACGCAGTCGATGTGATCCACGGTGACCTCATGCAAACCGAGCGCGACAAAGTCATGCGCGGCTTCAAAAAAGAGCGCATTCGTGTGCTGGTCACCACAGATGTCTCCGCACGCGGTATCGATGTCCCCGATCTATCGTTTGTGATCCACCATCAATTGCCGGATCAACTTGATTTTTACACGCACCGCAGTGGTCGCACCGCCCGGGCCGGGAAAACCGGCTTGTCGTTGGCACTCATTGATCCGCGTGAACGTCAGAAAATCCGCGAGATGGAGCAACAATTGTCGATCCAATTCCGCGAGAGACGCTAGTGCTTTTCAGGAAAAACCAAGCCGTCACCTTTGTCTGCGGCACTCCAAGTTTTTCCGCGCTCACGCCGCCATTCACGAAACGCGGCCGACTGTTCACGTTTGCTGAGGAGACGGCGTGAACCATCCTCACGCAGGAACGCTTCGAACTCCGATGCTTCCTGTTTCGGCGATTCACGTTTCCCGGAAGGCACTTCTTCCAGCTGCGGGGAAGAATGCGACATCATCAGCTCCAAACGCCGAATTCTGGCTGACAAGCGAATGACCAAAAGAAATGTGCCAAAAGCCAAAACCAGAAGCACAGAAAGCGTGACCACGAGCAGGAGAGGAAGCACGGATTCCGGTTCATTCATAAATGCAATCAAGACCAATCAAGCAGCTTTTTCAATCGCAAATGACACAGGTCTTGCAAATTTATGCGAACAAAACCCACTCTTGGAAGCGTTACCATGATGCGAAGAGTGATGATCTTTCCTCAGATCTTGTCGCTCCCGTTATGGAAAACAATCTCACCTCGAACATGAAAACTAAAATTCTTCCCGCATCCCTCGCCGCCATCGTGGGAGCCATCGGTTTCATCGTCGGTCGCAACACCCAGAGCGGTGCCACTGCGGAAAACGGCACGGCACCAGGGGCGACTTCATCACTCCGCAGCAGTGGAGCAGCATCGACTGGATCGGCAGCGAACGAGGCGCGTCGAGGCACCGCCAGTTCCCGCAAGGGAGTGGAAAAATCCGCAACCAACTCTGGCACAGGAGATCCCATGGCGCGGTTGGAAGAACTCAAAAACATCAACGACCCGTTGGAGCGGACACGTTTATGGTTGCAACTGGTGGATTCTTTGTCCCCCGAACAATTCGAAGAATTTGTCGCCGCATATCGTGCCGAAGGCATACCGCCCGAGCGCATGGGTGACTACTCGATGCTACTGACCGCCTGGGCCAAAGTCGATCCGCAAGCCGCACTGGACTATGCTTCGAAAAACACAGGCAGCCCCTTCGCCCGACAGACCATTCTCGCCGCATGGGCCTCCTACGACCCCAATTCCGCCATTTCTTGGGCCAAATCAAATCACCAAGGCGAAGGAGCGAATCCTTGGATGGTGGGTGTCATCAAAGGACTCGCCAGCCAAGATCCCGATCTGGCATCCAACTTGTTAAAAGAAATGCCCCGCTCCGTGGAACGCGGTGAAGCTTTGGACAACCTGATTCCTTCGCTTCTCCAACAAAAAGGCCTTGCTGCCGCGCGGGACTGGGTGGATGCCATTACCGATCCATCTCTGAAAGACGGCGCAATGAGTCGCATCGCTGATCGCTCGATCGAAAAAGACCCCCAAGGCACTGCGGACTGGCTCATCGCCAATCCCTCGGAAACCACGAACCGGCGAGTGGACGACGCGCTATTTGCCATGGCGAGCAAAGACCAAACTTCGGCCATGGCATACTTCAACAAGCTGCCTGCTGGTAACGACCGCTCGAATGCCCTGCGAGGCATCGTGAACGCGGTGGCTATCGAAAATCCGCAAAAAGCCGCCGCCCTCATGGACAGTCATAGCGGTGACGTCAACAATCGTGTGGTCGAACAATTCGTCTGGCATTCCTTTCGCCAAGACCCTCAAACGGCCGTATCGAACATCTCGCGCCTCACCAGTCCTGAAGAACAAGAACGGATGTATAGCCGCACGCTGGAATGGTGGATGGAACGTGATCAGCAGGCTGCCATCAATTGGGTCAACAGCAACACGCTACCCGCGAAAGTTGTCGAACGCCTGAACCGCAATCTGCAGAAACAGGAACAACGAACCAACTGAAAAACCGGTGTTTTCTTGGTTCTGGCATACGATTCATTCCCTTCTCCTGCTGTCACTGCCAAACAATGATTGGATCCTTCGCTCCGTAGACGATCTTCACAGGAGTGCCCACCTCGGTTACTTCAAAAATCAGAGGGCAAAAGTCCTTCGGCATACGAATGCAACCGTGTGAGGCGGGTCGTCCCGGTTCCGGGATGAATCCCACATGCATGCCGATACCGTAGGAGGTCAAGCGCTGCCAGTAAGGCATGGGCGCCGGAAAGTAGGTTTCACCGGGTTTCAATTCGACCCCGGGTTTGGCATCAGGATTGGTGACATTGCCCAACTCATCCTGAACCCAACCGTATTTGTTCGAGTATTTTTCCACCAATTTTTCTTGGATGTGATACAAGCCCGCGGGTGTGCCTTTTCCCTCGCGACCGCTCGCCACGTAGCACCAGCCAATCAATCTTTTGCCTCGTTTCACCAAGGCTTTTTGTGTTGTCAAATTGATCTCAACATTCACTTCCCCTGGTCCGCCAAAATCATGCCATTCATACATCACATGCTCCGCTTTGGGAATCGGCCGGTCCGCATTCCAACCGCAGGAAGAAATGACCAGCGATGCAGCGGCCGCGGTCACAAGCAGAGGCCAAGATCTCAGAGATGCAAAAGAGGCTCGATTCATGCTTTTTCTCAAATAGGATCGGCGGAGACATGCCGCAAAAGATTCCGGAGGTCAAATCATTTTCATCGAACGATTCCCATGGTATCGCGCGCAGCTCTTGATTTTTCATGAAAAATTCGAAGCGTCTGCACAATCAAGTTGCGCGGTGACGTTATTAACGCATACTTGCCACATATGGCACCGCCAACCATGACCATTGAAGAATCTCAAGCCCGCATCGCCGAAACCAGTCACTGGATTCAATCTGTAAAAACCGAAATGGCCCAGGTCCTCGTGGGGCAGGACGAGTTGGTGGATCGATTGCTGATCGGCTTGCTTTGCAACGGCCACATTTTGTTAGAAGGCGTTCCCGGTTTGGCCAAAACACTGGCAGTCAAGGCGCTTTCGGGGTGCTTGCACACGACTTTCTCGAGGTTCCAATTCACTCCGGACCTTTTGCCCGCAGACTTGCTCGGCACCATGGTCTACAACCCGCAGTCGACCACTTTCGTGCCGAAGCTCGGTCCCATTTTCAACAACCTTATCCTAGCGGACGAAATCAACCGTGCTCCAGCCAAGGTGCAATCCGCATTGCTGGAAGCGATGCAGGAAAGACAGGTGACCTTGGGCGATAAAACTTACAAACTGCCCGAGCCGTTTCTGGTGCTGGCGACACAGAACCCGATTGATCAAGAAGGAACGTATACTCTGCCCGAAGCGCAGCTCGACCGCTTTTTGCTCAAAGTGACTGTCCATTATCCTACCCCTGAGGAAGAACTGGTGATCCTTGATCGCATGGCCACATCGGTACCTCCATACATTACCAAAACCGTGGCAAGCCCAGAGCAGATCGCCTGCTCACGCGAGTTGGTGAATACCGTCTATATCGATCCTGCGATTCGCCAGTATATTGTGCAAATCATCAACGCGACGCGCGATCCAGTAAAATATGACGCTGCGCTGAAAAACTTAATCCGAGCCGGAGCCTCACCACGTGGCACCATCAATCTTGCACTCAGCGCTCGCGCCCGCGCTTTCATGGCAGGAAGAGCTTATGTGATCCCGCAGGATGTCAAAGACATGGTGCATGACGTGTTGCGTCATCGGATCTTGGTCACCTACGAAGCAGCAGCGGAAAACGTGACCACGGATACCATCATCACGCGTCTCATGGCAAAGATCCCGGTGCCTTGATCCAACGTTCATTGCATGACCACTGACCAGCAAATCGAGGAAATGATGGCTCGGGTTCGGAAACTCGAACTCAGGGCTCGGCGTCTCGTACGCGAATCTTTTTCCGGCGAATACCAGTCGTCATTCAAAGGGCAAGGTCTGGATTTTGATGACTTCCGCGAATACCAGCACGGAGACGAGATCCGCTTCATCGACTGGAACGTCACGGCTCGCATGGGCTTACCGTTCATTCGAAAATTCCGAGAGGAACGTGAGCTTTCGGTCGTGATCGCAGTAGATGTCAGTGGATCCTCCGACTACGGCTCGGTGCATTTTTCCAAGCGTGAAGTAGCAGCCGAAACCGCGGCAATTCTCGGTTTTTCCGCTCTCCAAAATGGCGACAAGTGCGGCTTGTTGCTGTTTGCCGAGGAGTCGTTGATGTTCATTCCACCGGCCAAGGGCACCAAGCATTTGCTGCGCCTCGTGAGGGAAATCCTCGTTGCACGTCCCGAACGCCCCGGCACCTCAATGGTTGCGGCATCCACCACCTTGATCCAAGCCTTGTCGCGCAAATCATTGATATTTCTGCTCTCGGACTTTCTCTGTGATCCCCTCGACAAGCCGCTGGGAAAACTCGCCGCCAAGCACGACACCATCGCCATACGTATCACCGATCCGCTCGAGCAAAAACTGCCACGGGCTGGAAGAGTTACCCTGGAAGACCCGGAAACCGGATGGCAAACTTCGGTGAACACCTCGAATCCCAACTTGCGCATGGCTTATGAAAAGCTCATGTCTCGTCTGCAAGAAGGTGCGATCTCAATCTTTAAAAAACACGGAATCGATTATGCGGAGTTGCGCACCAGCGAGGATCCCATCCCCGCTCTGCACTCGCTCCTCAAACGCCGTATCCGCAAACGCCAGCGCTAATGGAAGAATCCCCGCAATCCCTCGAGCTCCGCGACATTCCCGATGTCGCGCCGCTACTGCCACGGGCTTGGTGGCCGTGGTGGGCTTGGTTGGGCATCGCAATGTCCATCGTATTACTGTGGTGGTTGCAGCGCTATCTACGACGCCAAAGTGGCAGTCAAGCATCGCTGCGACTCAAAGCATACGAAGAAGCGATGCTGTCACTGGAAGGAGCCAAGTCGCTCGCCGATCCCGTTTCGCGATCGACCGCACTCTCCCTTGCGCTCCGACGGTATCTCGCCGTCGTGTTTGCCGATCCGGCTCTCTACGAAACCCACGAGGAATTGCTTTCGCGTCATGAGGCATTCGGAGCCCTGCCTGACACACTGCGTCACTCCTTGGGTGAACATTTCTCCACCTTGTGCCGCTATAAGTATGCACCCTGCGAAGAAGTCGTCAATCTCTCCCTGCTGATCCCTCAGGCCACAACTCTCTTGCAGCAAATCCACGCCATTGACTCGGGCTCCATTCCTGCCGCACCATGAATGACTTCCTGACACATGTTCGTTTTGTATCACCTTGGTGGCTGCTGTTACTGCTGCCCACCTTGCTGAGTCTGTTTTTACGTCGCGGAAGAGGCGCGGAAGCCACTCTCACCTTCTCCACCCTCAGCGTTCTGGTTTCGTTAGGAAAAAAAATGCGCCAAGGCCCCGGCGCCGCCAGCCTGCCACTGTTGTTCCTGTCTCTCGTATTCGCCATCCTGGCCATGGCCCGTCCGGTGTGGCGGAAGGAATTCCAGAATCGCTCGGCTTCGGGGATCGACATCATGATCGCCTTCGATGTCTCGCTATCGATGGAGATCGATGATTTCACGACCAACGAAGGCATGCCATTGCAACGGCTCGATGCCGCCAAGGCAGTCGTGACGAACTTCGTGAGAAACCGCCCCGATGACCGCATCGGCCTCGTGGTATTTTCCGGACAACCTTATCATATCAGCCCCATCACACTTGATCACGACTGGCTACTCAGTGGCCTCGCTCGCGTGAAACTCAACCACCGCAATGGCTATGGTGACGGCACGGTTCGAGAGCAAGGAACGGCGATTGGTTCAGCGATTTCCGCAGCGTCGTCACGCCTCCACGCACGTGATGCCAAATCGAAAATCGTCGTTCTCATCACCGATGGAGCCAATAACTCGGGGAAAATTTCGCCCATTGACGCAGCGAAATACGCGGCTGATCTGAACATCAAGATTTACGCCGTTGCTTTAGGTACCAAAGAAGGCAGGGTCAGCAGCAACATCCAGCGTTTCCCCCGTCAGGAGTTCGACCTCCCCACACTCCAAGAAGTCTCACGTCTAACGGGAGGCGAACACTACTGGGCGCAAACCAATGCCGAACTGAAAAATACCTTTCGCACGATCGATGAGCTGGAAAAAACCGAGCGCAAAACGTATACGGTGACGGAGGACACCGAATTATTCGCGGTATTTCTCATCCCAGCTCTTGCTTTTGCCGTTCTAAGCGCCCTGCTGATGGCACTCAATCCCCCGCCCCGCCTTGCGTAATTTTCCATGTCTTTCGCCCATCCCTATCTCCTGCTGCTTCTCCTGCTATTGCCCATACTGGCTTTAGCAGCAGTGCTGGCATCGCGGCACAAACGCAAGCAGTGGCAGGAATTTGTGGCGGATCGTTTGCGCAGTCGGTTGATCAACCGAGCATCAACTCTGCCACGGATACTCTCATTCACCTTTCTGCTAACGGCGATTGCATGCTTCATTCTGGGAATTGCGCGCTTGCAGTATCAACTCAGCACCAAGACCGAAAGCACACGCGGTCGCAACCTCATCATCCTCTTGGATCTCTCCCGCTCGATGCAGGCCACCGATCTTAAACCGTCCCGTCTTGATCAAGCCAAAGCCCTGATTTATGAATTGCTCGAGACCCTGCCGAACGACCGCATTGGCGTGATCGGTTTCTCCAGCTCACCGTTTTTGTTCGCACCGCTGACGATCGATCACAGCGCCGTGCGTGAAACCGTGGAGCAACTCGACCACGATTCCATCCCTACCGGAGGATCGGATTTGGCGGCAGCCGTGCAGCTCGCTGTCAAGACGCTCAAGGAAACAGCGCAGGCCAATAACGGGCTATTGATTTTATCCGATGGCGAGGAGCATTCCCCCGGTTTGTTAGGAACCTTGGAGCAGATCAAACAATCCGGCACCTACGTTTTCGCTGTTGGCATTGGCACCGAAGAAGGAAGTTTCATCCCGGACAAAAACTACCCCGATGGTCGTTTTCGCGACGCAAATGACGAAGTGGTGATCACCCGCCTTCAAACCAAAACGCTGCGCGAATTCGCCGAACAGAGCGGCGGACGTTTTGCACTGGCTCAATCAGCGTCAGACATACCGCAAATGGTCGCCGCAGCGGTAGCCGATCTCGAAACGTTCGAACTGAAAGGTCGGGAAAAAATCCAGGCGACGGAATTGTATCAATGGTGTATACTTCCCGCGATTGTCCTGCTTATGACTGCGCTCCTCCTTGGTACCCGCTGGCGTCCACTAGTACGAATGACAGGTCCCAGTTTGATGCTGTGCCTCTTGTCCTTGTTGCTACAGCCCACGAAAGCTGAGGAACAACCATCGTTGAGCGCAGCCCGCAACGCTCTCGAAGCGAAAGATTACCCAAACGCCCAGCAATGGTTCCAACAACTCGCTGAACAAAAAGATCCGCTCAGTGATGACCGCGCAGCGATGTTCTTGGGCAAAGCAACGGCTGATTATCGATTGAAGGAATTCGCTGAAGCGCGCAAGTCCTACTCTCAGGCCTTGACCGCAGAGGATTCCGCAATCCGCAGCGCAGCCCACCAGGGCATGGGCAACACCTTGTTCCAACTCGGTTGGATGGAACTTTCCGGTGGCTCGATCTACCCAGGGGAAGAGCAGGCATCGCAGCAATTCGATGAATTGCTGCAAGCGCGCATGAAGGAGTGGATGGAGGATGACAAGACCGACCCCAAAGAACAATCCGCCGGGTATCGAACCATGAAAACCATCATGCTCAATTGGTCGGATGCCGTGCGACATTCCCAATCAGCCCAGCAACTGCGACCCGACAATGCCGATGCCGCACAAAACGGCAAGATGGCTGGTGATTATCTCGAAAAACTGCGGCAAAAGATGGAGCAACAGCAACAAGAGATGCAGGCACAAATGCAAGGTCAAGGCGATCAGGATGGTGAACAAACAGGAGAAGGTCAAGGCGAGGGAGATCAGGAAGGCGAAGGAGAGGGACAGCCGAAAGATCCCCAAGACGGCAAGGGTGAAAACGAGGGTGACAAAGACGGCGACGGCAAAAAGGACCAAGACGGAAAAACACCCGAAGGAGAAAAACCGGACCCGAAAAACACTCACGGCAAAGACCGCAAGGCCGGCGAAACCAAGGAGGAACACGCGCTACGCAAACTGAATGAAAACGCCGACCTGCAACGCGGGATTGTGGCGCCAGGCCGACACGAATACCGCCGTCCAGCCAAAGACTGGTAAGCATCTGAATTTTTTATGAACGCATTGCTACGCATCGCATTTTTTCTTCTCGCATCGATTTTTGTCCATGGCGCTTCGATCCAGGTAACCATGTCCAGCCAGTTTCTTGCTCGTGGTGAGCAGGCCGTGGTGGAAGTTTTGTTGTCGGAGATCGAACCGCCGGAAACCTTGCGCATGCCTGCCATACCAGGCATCACCATGCAGGCGCGCGGCTTCGGTGGCCCCAACACCACCATTCTTCCCGGACGCAAACTCGGTTACGTTTATCAATTTGTGCTTTCATCCTTTGAGCCCGGCAAGCACAAGATTCCAGCAATCAGCCTTCGCGTGGGATCGGAGACATACGAAAGCGCCCCAGTGGAGTTCGAGGTGTTTGACGCATCGCAAATCAGCTTTTCCGAACTGCGCCTGGGGAACAACAACGTCCCTTATGCGGCCTTTTTCCGCACCGCAAAATCCAATCCTTATGTGGGCGAAATCCTGCCGGTAGAACTGAAGATTTACTTTCCCTCAAACATACGCATCGAGGAGTGGGGCATTCCGGATTTCGATCGCAGCAGCGTCACCGCCTGGCGTTTCGAGCCCCGCCCGCAATTGGGAAATGCCATTCTGCTCGGCGCCAATTACCAATGCGCTTCTTACCCGAGCACGATGGCTGCCAGCCAAGCCGGCAAGGTATCGATCGGTCCAGCCAAAATCCGCCTGATCTCGGTGCAGAACGTCATCGGCCAGTTCGGCTTCGAACAAAATGCGATTCCTCTGAATTTGCAGGCAGCCGCCTTGGAACTGGATGCGCGCCCTCTTCCTCCCAATGCTCCCGAGGGCTTCACCAATGCCGTGGGAGTTTTTTCGTTAGAAGCGCGAGTGGATGAAACCGAACTGCGTGAGGGTGATCCGTTGAACGTCGATCTCTTGGTCAGCGGCAAAGGCAACCTCGATTCGATGGCCGCGCCCGTGCTCGACGATCCTGAGGGGTGGAAATTGTATGACGCCACACGCAGTGAAATGGGTGAGGAGCGACGCTTTCAACAAGGTTCGATTGTGTTCAAACAATTCATGCGACCTACGGCGCGCCAGACCATGGTGCCACCGTTTCGCCTCGTTTATTTCGATCCAGAAGCCGCCGCCTACAAAACCATCAGCACTTCGCCCATTCCTCTCAAAGTCCTACCATCCACCAATGCAGCGGCAGTCGCTGGCGCAGTTGCCCCGATTCCCCAAGCGGCGGAACTTCCTGTGGAAAAAATGACGGACATCCTTGGTCTATTGAGCAGTGAATCCGCACTTCTGCCTTCTTCCGCACAGCCACTGCCTCATCTCTGGCACTTGGTTCCCCTGGTGCTGGTGCTCACGCTTGCATTTGCGGCATTTCATCGACATTACTGGCCACGCTGGCAACTGAGCCCGGAACAAAAAGAACGCCGTCAGGCATGGAAGTCACTCGAACAAGCTCCTGATGATCAAGCAGCCTTTTTGCGCCAAGTCGGGCGTTTTATCGAAGTATGGTTGCCCAAACGCATGGACGAAGAACCCATTCGCCAGCTGCTTCGCGAACGAGATGAAGTCTGTTTCCTTCCTGCATCATCATCTACGCCTCTGCCACGATCACGACGTCAGGAAATTCTTCGCACGCTGCGTAATCTGGCCCTTTTATGGATCGGCATCGCCATGATGCAGCCCACCGATGCCCGCGCAGAAGAAACAACGCCGCAGGTGCAGAAAGCGTCGACATTGTATCAAGAAGGAAAATACAAGGATGCCGTCGCCTCTTGGCTGGCAGCAGGTCCCTATGAGCAACTATCCGCCACCACCCTCTACAACATTGGAAATGCCTGCTATCGAGCCGGTTCACAAGGCTACGCGGCTCTCTACTATCGCCGCGCACTCATGGTGGATCCCACGCTCGACGAAGCACGACAAAACCTGCGCTTCCTCGAGCGCAAGTTCGGTGCACTCACCATCAAACGCCCCAACTATCAGTATGCGCTGACCCGCGTTCCCCAGAACTGGATCCGTAACACGATGTTCGGCTGCCTCTGGGCCATCGCGATCTGCGTGCTCATTTTTCCTGCCACTTCTCGCGGTAGCCGTCTACGTTTGCTTGCCATCGCAGGTCTACTCATTTGTCCTTTCGTAGCGTCCGGCAGCGCTCTCGCGCAATACTACTATCCCGACGACTCCATCTTCGCGCCCTACTCCGAGCAAGCGGTAGTGATCGCGGATAAAACCATCGTGTATGCGGATGCATCACGCACCTCAGGTCAGGTCATCGAAGTGCCTTCCGGATCGCTTTGTCGGATCATCCGCCGCAGCGACCGCTGGGTTTACATCTCCTTCGCCAGTCAAACTCGCGGCTGGGTGCCCGACGACAAGATCGAACTGCTGGTTCCCTCCTCCCCTCCTCAAGTGCCGCAGTTCAACGCCCCCGCCGAACCGAAAGGTCCATCGGCCTGATCCGGGATTCAATTCTCAGACGGGCTCGCCTCTTCCGCAGCAATCGTTTCCCCCGCCGGCTGTTCGTCAGAAGCAGGATCGGAACCGTTTTCGATTTCCGTTTCCGCCGCAATATCGTTCGAAACCACTGCCCCCACCACAGGTTTGCGACCATGGTTTTCTAACAACTCCAGAACCTCTTGCTGCATCGCCTCGACCTGATCGAGTGCCACGTTAGGATCGCGAATGAGAAACACATCACCTTCCTTGCGATGCTCATACACCCGCAGGATGCCCGAAGGCACGGCTTGGGTGTCTTTTTCCACAAGCACTTTTTGCCTCTCCAGCATCACCGCGAGAATGAATCGCACTTTTTCGGTATGCTCCTCATCTTCATCCACCATGCGGCGCAGCAAATCGATGGGGCTCTCCTTCGTTACCTCCACTCGCTCACTGGAGACGGGAGCCTTATAAGTGGTTTTCCACTGCGAAAATTTTTCGCCCTCGGCGGCATCGCGTTGCTCCCATCCCGTGAGTGAATAATCCTTGCGCAGCCAGCCCGACGACTCCGGGTCCGGGAAAATCGCAGCGATGATGGTCTCTCCATCCGCAAAGTGATTGCCCGTCACCACGCACTGATGCGAGCGCGATTTGATATGCCATGATTCGCCAAAAGCCATGACCTTTTCTGCCCCGCTCGCCTCCCTCAATCAAGGCATTTTGTCAATTTGCCAGCAATTCCAATCGATGGGAGCGTTGATTACAGTGCGCTTGATTGATGAAAGAAGATACGGACCGAAGCCCGTGCTCCGTTTGCCCTCCATTCATCACGATTCAAACCGCCATTTGCGCCAAGCCCGTTGCAAGCCGCATGATGGATTGCTCGCTCATTTGCTCACGATGGAGTTCACCGACCAGTCGACCTTCGAACATCACGAGGACGCGGTCGGCGATGCCAAGGATTTCTTCCAGGTCCGAAGAAACAAACAAGACACCAATACCTTCGCCAGCAAGGGCTTCCATCCACTGGTAGATTTCCCGCTTGGCGCCGACATCGATGCCGCGTGTGGGTTCATCCAGCAACAGCACCTGTGGCTTGCGTGCGAGCCATTTGCCGATGACGATCTTCTGCTGATTTCCTCCAGACAGCAATCGGGCGGTTTGCCCGGAATGGGAGGCTTTGATTTGCAATTGCTCGACCTGCTGCGCGGCCAGTTGTTTCTCCCCTGCCCCATCGCGGAAGAAACGCGCCTGCGCCAGGGATTCGAGCGAAGGCAGGGTCAGATTATCCGCCACGGAAAACTCCAATACCAACCCCTGTTGCTTGCGGTCTTCCGGCACCAGCATAACACCGAGATCAATGGCCTCACGAGGATTGTTCGGTTGATACTTCTGGCCTCGTAAGAACATGCAACCTCCTCGCGCCGGAGTGATGGCAGCGAGCGTTTCCAATAACTCCGTTCTCCCTGCGCCCACTAGCCCGGCAATACCGACAATTTCCCCGGCGTGAAGAGAAAAATGCAACTCATGATCCGGATGAGCCGCCGTGCGGATTCCTTGCGCACGCATCAATTCCTCGCCGCGAGTGTGACTGGTGTGTTGATAGAAGTCCGACATCGCCCGCCCCACCATCAAGCGCACCATGGCATCGTGATGGATTTCCCCGCGCTCCAACTCACCGGCATTTTCGCCATCGCGCAGAACCGTCACACGATCGGCGATGCGTTCGATCTCCTGCAAGCGATGGGAAATGTAAATCACACTCACGCCCTCGCCCTGCAATTTTCGTATCGCCTCAAAAAGCTTTTCGGTCTCGGACTGGCTGAGACTCGCGGTGGGTTCATCCATGATGAGCAGACGGGCATCGGTGGCCAGAGCCTTGGCGATCTCGATGATCTGCTTTTTCCCAGGTGACAAATGAACTACCGGTGAATCCGCAGGCAACCCGAAGCCCAGCCGATCTAACAAAATCTGCGCACGTTCTTCCATTTTTCGATGATCGATCAAACCCCAGCGCTGTGGTTCGCGGCCGAGAAAGACATTCGCCGCAGCCGATAGATTTTCCGATAGATTGAGTTCTTGATGGATGAGCACGATTCCCTGCCGCATCGCATCTGCAGCGGAACTGAAAGAAACCTCCCGGCCCTGCCATTGCAGCGTGCCCTCATCCGGTCTTTGCAAACCGGCGAGAATTTTCATCAAGGTGCTTTTGCCCGCTCCGTTTTCACCCAAGACAGCCAGAACCTCACCTTGATGCAAATGCAAGTTCACCCCACGCAGCGCCTGCACGCCGGGAAAAGATTTGCCGATACCTTTGGCAAGAAAAAGCGGAGCCTTCATTTGCCCAACTTCTCGTTCAGATCCTTGCGATAGGCCTCCACCTCATCGCGACGAATCATTCGCGCGGGGATATCGATGAAGCCGCTCTGCGGAATCACCGAGTTGTCTCCAGCGGCAATCGATTTCAACAACTTGATCGATTGATAACCGTATTCGTAAGGATTCTGCACCACGGTGCCATGAACATGCCCGGCCATCACACCTTCGAGGGTTTCATCCGCTTCATCGAAAGCGACGACCTTGACTTTACCCAACTGATTCATGCGACCCAGCGCTTCGAGGATGATGGGAGGATTGTAGGCAAAAAGACCAACCATGCAACCAACATCTGGAGTTCGTGTCATCGTATCCTCCACATAGGTTTTGGCCTTGGCGCGATCGAACTGATCGATCAATGTTCCGAGGATCTTGTAGCGCCCGCCATCGATCACGGTTCCCGGTTCATCAAAGCGTTTTGCATCGGGCGAGCGATCGAGCAATTCATCAATCAACCCTTGGCGACGCAGTCTGGCGTTATCCTGTTCGATACGGCCAACAAAGATTGCGACTGAACCGCCTTGCGGCATCGCTTCTTTCACCAACTGTCCCGCCATACGACCGGCCTTGTAATTGTCCATGCCCAAATACATCAGACGCTTCGCGTTGGGTGCATCCGCATCCACCGTGATCAGCTTCGACGACGCCGCTGCTTTGTTGAGGACCTCCAGCTGATTGTCGGGATCAATGGGACTGACGGCGATGCCATCGATGCCGCGAATGACCATATCCTCGATCATCTGCTTTTGATCGACCACGCCGGATGCCGGCATCAACACGGAAACCTTCACCCCCAGATCCGTACCGGCCTTTTCCGCACCGACTTTGCAGATGTCCCAGAACGACGCCACGCCATTGGTGACGAAAGCGAATTCCGGTATTTTGTTCGCGGAAGAAGTGGGCTTTTGGCAAGATGTCACAAGGCAGCCAAACAGGGCCATGGCAGCGGTTTTCCAGCAATTTTGGGTCATGCAATCAGCACACCAAAATTCCTTCCCTTGTCGAGAAAAAAGGATCACGGTTGACACGCATCGTCTCACCTTCCATATCCGGTCCATGTCCACATCACTACCCTTTCTCACCTACACCGGCGGCATTGCCGAAACCAATGGATACTTTTTGCCATCGGAGACCGGTGGAATCTTGATCGACGCCCCGGAAGGTGTGGCGGAATGGCTGGCACAACAAGGACTGCGAGCGACTCATCTGGTACTCACCCACCAACACTTCGACCACGTCATGGATGCCGCAGCGCTGCGGCAGGCGGGTGCGAAAATCCATGCCTTTGCCACCTACGACGCCCAGCTCACGCTGGAGCATGTCACCCGTTCCTGGGGGATGCCGGATGTGAAACCGTATGCGGTCGATGCGCTGTTAAATCCAGCTACGCCCTTGCACCTTGATGGAGTGAAATTTGCTCTCGCCCATGTGCCGGGCCACTCGCCTGATTCCTTGACGTATTACCATGCTGAATCCGCAACTCTGTTCAGCGGTGACACCTTGTTTCAACAATCGATCGGCCGCACGGACATACCGGGTCATGGCGACCATCGTCTGCTGTTGCAAGGCATTCGCCAAAAACTGCTGACTTTGCCTGCAGAAACCCTAGTTTATCCGGGGCACGGCGGATCAACCACCATCGGTCGTGAAATCCGCAGCAACCCTTACCTCGTATAAATCAAACCAGTCGTAAAAAACGATGATTAATCATCCTCTTCCTCGTCATCGGGCGGAGGCGCGGGCTCATCCTCTTCTCCCCCGTGATTGAGGATGAAGGCCAAGTCGTCCAGACCGAGGTTGGTAGCAAAGCCCTCGTCACCGAGCACATTGATGACCAACTGCGTTTTCTGATGCTGAAGAATGCGGATCTTCTCCTCCACGGTATCGCGGGTGAGTAGACGGTAAGCGATGACCTTGTTCTTCTGTCCGATCCGGTGGGTTCGGTCGATGGCCTGATTTTCCACCGCAGGGTTCCACCAGGGATCGTAGAGAATCACGTAGGAGGCCGAGGTCAGGTTCAAACCGGCACCACCCGCTTTGAGTGAGAGCAGGAACACACTGGGCTCCTTGGTGGTCTGGAATTTCTCGATCTCGCCTTTGCGATCCTTCGTTTGACCGGTGAGGTAATTGTAAGGACGGCTTTCGGTTTCAAGACGGGCTTTGATCAGATCGAGCATCGAGACGAACTGTGAGAATACCAGAACCTTGTGACCTTCCTCGTGAAGTTGGTCGAGCAAGTAGAATAACGACTCCATTTTGGCGCTCTCCTCCTTGAGATACTTCGGATCGATGAGGCCGGGGTGGCAGCAGATCTGGCGCAGGCGCATGAGGCCTTGCAGAATGGCAAAGGAATTTTTCTTCACCGCTTCGTCGGAATCCATGCCCAGCAGCGCTTTCTGAATGCGCTTGAGTTCGGCGCGATAGAGTTCGAGCTGCACGCCTTCCATCTTCGAGTAAACTTCCTCCTCGGTCCGTGGTGGCAGGTCTTGCGCCACTTGCGATTTGGTACGACGGATGAGGAAAGGACGCAGACGGGCGGCGAGGCGTTGCTGGCTACCGGGATCCTTGCGTTTGTCGAAGCGTTTTTTGAAGTAGGCTCGTGATCCCAACACACCGGGCATGGCGAAGGCCATGAGTGACCACATGTCCATCAGGCGGTTTTCAATCGGAGTACCGGTGAGGACCAGACGGTTGCCGGCATCCAGTTCGCGCGCGGCCTTGGCGGCTTTGGAATCCGGGTTCTTGATCTGTTGACCTTCGTCGAGAATGACCGTGAGCCACTGGATCTTGTTGAGCAACTCGCCGCAGACGCGAAGCTGGGCGTAGTTCATCACCAGCATGTCGAGCGTGTTCTGGTAATATTCGAGATCGATGTCGTCGCGATTGCGCAAGATCTTGACGTTGAGCTCGGGAGCGAACTTGTGCGCCTCGGTGACCCACACATCGAGAACCGACTTGGGACAGACGATAAGAACCGGCTTTTTCTTGGCCTTCTTCTTCGCTGCCTCATTGCGCAGCCACAACACATACGTGAGCGACTGGATCGTTTTACCCAAGCCCATGTCATCCGCCAGAATGCCGCCGAAGTTGTTCGTGGCAAGATAAGCGAGGAATCGGAAGCCTTCGACCTGATAGGGACGCAACGTGGCGTTGAGATTGGTGGGTAATTCGGCATCGACCTCGATGACGATATCGTTGGCGCGGTCCTTGATCTTTTTCCAAGCCTTGGGATCGAACACATCTGCGGCTTTCGGGTCGGCCAATTGCAACGCGTGCATGCGGTGTGTTTCTCCGGACAGGTCGAAAGGATCGAGACCGAGACGAGTGACGGCATCGCGTTGCTCGGGATCGAGTTTGATTTCCAATCGCATCCACGAACCGTCCTCCATGCGGACATATCCGCCGCGAGCGGCGACGAGTTGACGGATCTGCGCTTTGGAAAGGTTGACCCCCTCCACATCGATCACGATGCGCAGATCGAACCAATCGATTTCCTGGTTCACCACCTCGAAACGCACTGCGGCACTGACCGGATCATTCAGGATGGTCTTGAGTCGGGCATCGATATCCAATTCCACCTCTGGTGGCATGGAGCGCACCCAGTCGGCGAATTTTTCCGGGAAATTTTTCGTGAGACGCGTCTTGAATGAAACGAGTTTTTCATCGTAGGTGAGGGACATGTCATCCAGCAATTTCGGCACACAATGCAGATCCTCGCGGGCGAAACGCATCAACTGCTTGCCCTTGACCACCTGCTGATCCACCAACTCCCAGCCCTCTTTGCTGAGACGTTCGGTGCGACGGCCCTTGGTTTCCCAGGCCGTGACATCAACCACCAAATGCTCCGTCTCCGCAGATGTCAGGCCTGCCACCAGTTTCATTTCCAGCTTGGGCTTGAGTTCGAGGTCGACGACGCGTTTGGTGAGCGACTCAGGCAGAGAAGCACCAATTTTGCGCAGGAATTCCACACCTTCCAGCGAGTCGATGACGCGCTTGGGAATGTAATAACGCGGCATGATTTCCGTCTCGTTGAGCCAACGCGGCGGGCCGGGAAAAACGGTTTCGTCGGATTGATAGAGCTCTACGCGTCCGGGCAACAAGCGCACGGAATGAGAAACATTTTCGCCTGCTGCAGTAACGAGCTGCAACGCGAAATTGCTACTGTCGTAAGGATCATCCTCACACTGCCAACGCAACGGATCTTCCACCACCTTGAAATGTTTCTCATCGAGGTTGACGAGATATCCCTTCAACGCCGGCTGACGGAAGAGTCGGTTCATGAAGCGGCAGCTCTCCTCCTGGTCGAAGTCGAACAAAGCATCACCCTCCTTGCGGTAGAACGAAAGGAAATGCTCCCACAAAATCTGGCTCGAAGGATCCATGCGCATGGCCGCCTCCATGTAGAAAGCGGCATAACGTTCAATATCAGACTTTTCACGCAACTGCAGCCACTCGCCGCCTTTTTCGCGCAATTCGATGCGGGCTTCATTGATCGTGGCGACGAGCCGAACTTCCGCCTCAAAGGGTGGCTCGCTGGGCGGGCGCTCATTGACGCGTTCGATGCGCTCATACCATGCCGCGACCTCACGCTCCTGCTCCCACTCGGCCATCTTTTTCTGCACCGACTCGAGATCGGTGATGACGTTCATGAACTCAGGATAAGGAAGCTTCTTCTTATAGAAGGCATAGGCGATGTAGTTCCAGAACTCTAAAATGTCACTGGGCGGCATAGGCCACAGCTCCAGCGGTTCGTAGCTGGTGATTTCCCAACGCGGAGAAATGCGCACCATATCGTGATCATGCACTTCGCCTTCGATGACATAACGACGATAGCGTTTTTCAATTTTGGTGACGAAATCCGCTTCCTTGTCGTCGAGTTCCCGTCCCAGTTTTTCTTCGATCAGGTCGAGCACCGGAGCATCGTCGAATTCATTCGGCGATTCAGGCAGATCTTCGCCGCGGTGCATGCGCTCCATCATGGTGGCATACTGACAAGCCCCGGAAACAATCTCATCCTCGGCGGTGCAACTGCCGAACCAGCGGTTGCCCTGAAGACGAAGACTCGTGCGATGGACGCCGGTCTCATCCTCGACTCGACCTTGGATGAACAGGTGATTGCCGAAAATTTGCGTGACTGCTCCGTCTTTTTGCAGCAATTCACCTTTTTTGCGGGCTTCTTCTGGAAAGCTGTTGAGGAAATTCAGTGTAGCACGGTCTGGATTCATCGCATTAGTGGGGAAAATGTCGCTCCAAAATCATGGGGCGAGGAGCGATTTTACACATTCATTTTGGTCTCTGCAACAAAAACCGCAACTACAGAAAAAATAGCTCATTGAGTAACGAACTGCGGATCAGCAGGAAAAAATCCTTGATGACGGATCTCGCTGACGAAAAAATCTAACGCTTTCGCTTCACCGGCAGTGGCGGCGCCGCCAAGGAGCCCTTGCCATCTTTCAAAGCTTGGATCTGATCGCGCAAATGCGCCGCAAGTTCGAATTCCAGCTTCGACGATGCCTCGCGCATTTGTTTCTCCAGCTGCACGATGACTCCGGCAGTGTCATACTCCGCCTCCACCTCGGACACCATGGCAGTCCCACCCTCCTCATCAACGCCGTATTTGGGTGTTTCGATTTGCAAAGATTCCTGCACGCCCCGCACCACACTGCGCGGCGTGATACCATGCGCCTCATTGTATGCCATCTGTTTTTCACGGCGCTTGACGGTGATGTCGAGCAAGGTCTGGATGGAGTCCGTGACGATGTCGCAGAACAGGTAGCATTCGCCGTTCACATGCCTTGCGGCACGACCTGCGGTCTGGATCAGGGATGTATCGTTGCGAAGAAAACCCTCCTTGTCGGCATCGAGAATGCACACTAACGAAACCTCGGGAAGATCGAGTCCTTCGCGCAACAAATTGATGCCGACCAGCACATCGCAGGCACCGGAACGCAGTTGACGCAAAATTTCCACACGCTCCACGGTATCGATATCGGCATGAATGTAACGCACCTTGAGACCGGTCTTCTGTAGGTAATCCGATAAATCCTCGGCGGTTTTTTTCGTCAGCGTCGTAACCAAAGCACGTTCCCCTTTTGCCACCCGTTGACGGCACAATTCGATGGTCTCGTCGATCTGCCCCTTGAGTTCTCGCAAATGGATCACAGGGTCCAGCAACCCTGTTGGGCGGATGATCTGTTCGACCACCAGCGGGAAGCCGGCTTTCGACACCGCAAACGATTCCACCGGTTCGTCCGCACCGCTGGCCTTGATGCCGAGTTTTTTCCGGTTGACGTAGCCCTGCTGTTCGGGACGGGTTTTGACCTCGATGTATTTTTTGTTTTCGGGGCGTGAGTTGACGAGTTCAAAGGCGCCTGGTGTTGCGCTGACATAGACGCGCTGGCTTGTCATCTGCATGAACTCCGAGAATTTCAGCGGTCGGTTGTCGAGCGCGCTGGGGAGACGGAAACCGTGATCGACCAATACGGTTTTGCGCGACTTGTCACCTTCATACATGCCGACAATCTGCGGGATGGTGACGTGACTTTCGTCCACAAGCAACAGGTAATCCTTCGGGAAGAAATCAAGCAGCGTGTAGGGACGCGCGCCAGGCTCGCGCCCGGTAATGTGGCGCGAGTAGTTCTCGATGCCCTGACAAAATCCCATCTCGCGCATCATCTCGAGATCGTAGTCTGTGCGCATTTTGATACGTTGCGCTTCTAACAATTTCTTCTGGGACTCCAGTGTCTCCACCCTTTCGGTCAATTCCTGCTGAATTGTTTGCATCGCCCGTTTGAGTTTTTCAGCCGGAGTGGCGAACTGTTTTGCAGGAAAAAAAATGTAATCATCCACTTTTTCGATGGTTGACCCCGTCAAGGAATCAATCGTGCTGATGCGTTCCACCTCGTCGCCGAAAAACTCCACTCGCACCGCCGTCTGTTCGAGGTAGGCAGGGTGAACTTCGACGACGTCGCCGCGCACGCGGAATTTCCCACGCCCGAAAGCGATATCGTTGCGCTCGAACATGAGGTCACAGAGTTGCACAAGGAACTGGTCGCGGCTGATCATGTCCCCCACCCGCAGCGGAAACATCATGTTTTGATAATCATCCGGAGAGCCCAAGCCGTAGATGCAGGAGACCGAGGCGATCACAATCGTGTCCTCGCGCGTTAGCAGAGAGCCCATGGTGCTCAGGCGCAAACGCTCGATTTCATCATTGATCGACGAGTCCTTTTCAATGTAAGTATCGGAGCGTGGGATGTAAGCTTCAGGTTGATAGTAATCGAAATACGACACAAAATACTCCACCGCGTTGTTGGGAAAAAAATTGCGAAACTCCGAATACAATTGTGCCGCGAGAGTCTTGTTGTGACTCATAATCAACGTCGGTTTGTTGACACGCTGGATCAGATTGGCCATCGAGAATGTCTTCCCCGATCCGGTCACCCCCAATAAGGTTTGATGACCGTTTCCTGCCTCCAGCGAACGCACCAGCTTTTCAATCGCCTGATGCTGGTCGCCGCTGGGCTTGTAGTCGCTAGAAAGTTCGAAAGGCATCGGCCCTTACCCTAAAATCGACGCGCGCGAATGCAACGACTTTTCTCTGCGGAATCGCGCGAAATGTCCGATCATTCCGGCTTCACCGCGAAACGTAGACCGGGATATTCCCGCACCACTGCCAGCGGTTGACCTGACTCATGCTGAATCGGAACGAACGTGAACATCCAGCGCCGCATGCCTTTCACGTGGGGCGATTTGATGAGAACTTCGTTCCAGCCCTTGCGCAGGGGAATCATGGTCGGCGCGCGAAAATGGTAATTTTCATCCACAAAGGAATCCTTCGAATGGTAGTCGGCCTTGCGGTTCGGCACTGTCCAGCGCGGTGCCTCGATCTTGCCGCCGTTCACCAGAAAGACTGGTCGCGAAAAATGCCATTCACCAGGCTGGTTGATACCGGCCTGAAAGTTCGATAACTCCCACCATTGCGCGCTAATCCAGAAGGGCACCGATTGTTCGCGATCGGAATGAATGTAAGTGCGAGCGAAGTAGGTGGAATTCGCGACGATCTGCTTGCCCCAGGTCGGATTGGCAAAAGTCGGCTGATCGGTGTAATGACGAAACATCAGGGTAGCGCCGATACGGATCTCGTCGCTCCAGGCGTAGGACTTGCCCTCGATCTCGATGCTCGCCCGCTCGTCGCCCGCGCGAACACCAAAGTCCGACTGAGGGTTTCCTCCGTGAGGGATGGGACCGAGAGTCTGCCACACGATGTCGGTTTGTTTCACGTAGGGAAATTCCTTGCCTTGGAAATAGAGATCACGGTGAGCGAGGAAGCGATTTTCAAATTCCCGAAACACCGCCAACTGCTCGTGTCCCTGCGGCGGCAAATTGGAATAAAACTCGATCCAATCCTTGTCGCGTGCATTGGTCCACAATGCCTCGGAATAAGCCACCAACCCCGCGAAATGCGGCGTTTGTGAAAAGTGCTGACGCGGGTCTTTCATCGGCATGTCGGGCCAGGAACAAAGAATCCCGCCCAGCCCCTTGCTGCGAGTGTGCGGACAGTTTTTGCGGAAGAACAAGGTGCTCACCATTTCGAAGGGATCGAAGTGATTGAGATAGTTTTCCTGCGAGTCGATGTATTCCCCGCCGCTCACCGGCGGCCGGGTGCGATTGGTCCATGTTTGTTGGATGGCTGTGGGGTCACCATTCATGCCCGGATTCCAGCGGATCGCCCGACGCTGACATTCACGTATGGTGGTGAAATATTGTGCCAGGGTCGCGGCGGAAACTTTTTCATGACCACGCGCTTCATCGGTGCCGATGTGAATGTAGGGCATCACCTCGGAGGATGCCAGCGATGCCAATTCGCGAATCAAGTCGCAGAGAATGTTGGTGACTTTCGGGTCATCCATTTTCTCCACCTGAAAGGCCCGGCGGAAACTTGCCGTGTGACCGGGCATATCAAGTTCGGGGATAACGGTAATGTTGCGCACCCGACAGTATTCCACAAATTCCTTGAATTCCGCCTGGGTGTAATACTTGCCCGGCATGCGATCGAACGACGCAGGATCATTGACTTGCGGGTGAACTTTGCTCTCCAAACGCCAACCATGATTGTCGGTCAAATGCCAATGATAGACGTTCATTTTGTATCGCGCCAGAACGTCGGCCAGTTCCTTGAGCATACTCAAGGGCATGTAATTGCGCCCAGTATCATTCATCGTACCTCGAATCGGAAACGCCGGCCAATCCTTAATTTCCGCATGAGCGATGCACGCGCTTCCTCCATGCCTGGTGGTCAATTGCGCAAGAGTGTGAAGACCATAGTAAAAACCTTTTGCTCCCGAGGCCTCCACCGTCGCACCATCGGCCTGACTGATCAATCGGTAGCCCTCCGCTTTGTCAGAAAACCAGGCATCTCGCGACAGCACGAATCGCAGAGCGTAACCTGTCCCTCCCTGTGGCAGGCTATCCACACCGCGCGCTGCAAACAATTCTTTCGCTTCCTTCGAAAAATGAGCCAAACGATTGGTATCAAAGACATCGTGCGGCAGGGAAACCGTCACCGCTTTGATCGTTGATGACGCTTGTTTCCATGACACATCGCGAGGCTGTGGCAACAAAGGCGGCCTCGCCGACGGAAATGTCCATGCCTTTGTTTCTGAGAGAGCCTCTGGCACGGAATCAGCGGACAACAACCCCACACTACAAGCGAGCAACAAGAACAAGCGTTTGATCAACGAGAACATGCGCCCCATACGGCCCATCATGGAAAAATTTCCCAAATCCTTACTGGTTTTGTTAGCAAACCAGATTATCCCCCTAGCACCCATCGTACCCCGAAGGCGATGACAGCAGGCAAGGTCAACAAGCTGATGGCCGTGGTGACGACAATGATCTGCGCCGCGATGCCCGGTCTGCCGCCATAAAGTTTCGCAATCAACAAGGGCGACATCGCCGCCGGCATCGCAGCCTGAACAATCAGCACCTGTTTGAGTTCCAGGGCCAATGGCAAAAATTTCGCGGCCGAGAGAATGATCATGGGAATCACGCCCAAACGTAGCAAAGTGCCGCACAAGGCGATGCGCAACGAGGGCCGCTCCACGGCAACCATATCAATCATGATCGCTCCGGTCACCAGCAAGGCCATCGGAAACGCTCCACTACCCAGCCATTTCATCATCTCACGGACAGGACCGGTGAAATAAACGTCCCACCCCAAAGCCACTAACAACAATCCTACCACCACCGATACGGCAGGACCATTGATCAGTTTTTTCCAAGGTATCTCCTTGTCGTTCGACATGACCATCACGCCAAAGGTCCAGATCGAGAGTTCCACACCGAGGTTGTGCACCATCAGCACCGATACCGCCGCCGCACCGTAGAGAGACTGAACGATCGGAATCGCGGTGAACCCGAAATTTTGAATGCCCACCGAGAACCCGAAGGTCCGCAGACCCGAGCCCTTGTGGAGCTGGATCCATCGGCCCACGATCACTCCCACCGCCATGCCCACGAGCAATTCACTGAACCCAATGCCCAGACTCCATCCCACCACCGATCCCTGCTTCAGCGCCTGACTGCCGAGGATCTTGTCGAGAATGAAACACGGATACATGATCTGATAGACCGAATGCATCAGAGGCTCATCATGTTCCGGTCGTAGAATCCGGGTCTTGCGCATCAACGCGCCGAGCACGATCAGCAGATACGCCGGCAACACGGCCGCGATGATGGCTTTCGCGGACAACGCGCCGGCAGCATCTACACTCGAAATGAACACCCCCCCAGCATCCACATTTCCCCACCCCGCGCAAGTGGATTGATTTCCGCCAAAGATTCGCTAGAATCATGCCGATGGAACTCACTAGCATCGATCGCGATGACTTCCGCCGTTTGTTGGCGGACATCGGAGCCATGCGCATGCCCTACGGCAAATTCGGGCCCAAGGAATGCCCGCCCAAGGGCGTTTGGATCTGCGACCTGCCTGTGGAATACTTGGCCTGGTTCAAGGAACGCGGGTTTCCCAAAGACCGACTGGGAGAACTCCTCTCCGCCGTGTATGACATCAAATCGCATGGCATGGACGCGCTGTTCGACCCTATACGTCAGGCTCACGGTGGACGTTCCCCGTTGCGCCCGAAACGTCCCACTTCCTATGACTTCGAATAATTTCCGCTTTCCCTTTATGAAACCATTCTTTCTTTTCCTATTCTCCGCACTAACGGTTGCAGTAACAGCCGCCCCCACACATCTCGTCACGCAGGAGCCGGTATCGGTGAAAAAACTCGCCGACGGCATCATCCTCGTCGATTTCGGCAAGGTCGCCTTCGGCAACATCGATCTGCTGCAACTCAGCGAAACACAAACCATCACCGTGCATTTCGGCGAGGCCGCAAAGGATGGACGCATCAACCGTCAACCTGGTGGCACCATCCGCTACGCCCAGTCCCCCGTCACCGCGCAAGGCGAAACCACCCGCGTGGCACCGGCAGCGGACAAACGCAACACCACCTTGCCCGCCGCGATCCTGACACCGAAGGAATGGGGCGTCGTGCTGCCCTTCCGTTGGGTGGAAATCGAGGGCTGGAAAGGAAACTTCACCGCCGCACACATCCGTCGCAATGCCGCCTTTGCCACCACCTGGCAGGACGATGCCGCTGCCTTCTCATCATCAGACCCCACTCTCGACCAAATCTGGGACCTCTGCCGTTACTCGATCAAGGCCACCACCTTTGCCGGTGTTTACGTCGATGGCGATCGCGAGCGCATCCCCTACGAGGCCGATGCTTATCTCAATCAACTCAGCCACTATGCCTGCGATCCCGATCCACAGATGGCGCGCGATACCTTTGACCACTTGATGAAACAACCGACCTGGCCAACCGAATGGGCGCCGCATTTGATCTTCATGGTCCATGCCGACTGGATGCAGACCGGAGACACCGCCTGGATGAGCCAACGCTTTGATTCACTCAAGCCCAAAACTCTCGGCAATCGAGCACGCGAGGACGGACTTTTGGTCAGCAATGACAAACAAATCAAGCGCGATGACATCGTCGACTGGCCGGTAGGAGAACGCGATGGCTACGTCTTCACGCCGGTGAACACTGTCGTCAATGCATTCCACTTGCGAGCCGTGCAACTCATGTGCGAGATGGCCAACGCCGCTGGAAAAAAAGAAGATGCCAAAACCTATGCCGCGCAGTATGCGAAAGCCTACGCCGCATTTCAAGCGAAGCTCTACAATCCAGCCACCGGCCTCTACACCGATGGCGAAAGCACCAAACACAGTTCCTTGCATGCCAACCTATTTCCCCTCGCCTTCGGACTGGTATCCGAGGAAAGCAAGGGCAAGGTGATCGATTTCATCAAAAAACGCGGCATGAAGTGCTCGGTCTATGCGGCTCAATATTTGTTAGAAGGACTCTTCGAAAACGGAGAAGGATCCGCAGCTCTGGAGCTGATCCTGGCCGAGGGCAATCGCAGTTGGAAACACATGCTCAAAAGCGGCACCACCATCACTTGGGAAGCCTGGGACAACAAGTATAAGCCGAACCAAGACTGGAACCACGCCTGGGGCGCCGCCCCCGCAAATATCCTGCCACGTTACATCGCAGGCGTCCGCCCCACCGAGGCCGGATGGTCGAAAATCCAGATCCAACCGCAGCCTGCATCGCTGACAAAACTCTCTGCCAAAATCCCCTCGCGCCGCGGCCCGGTTCAGCTGAAATGGCAACAGTCGGACAAAACGTGGCACGTTTCCCTCCCCCCAGGAGTCAGCGCCCGACTCGACCTGCCCGCCGCCTCGGGACAAAAAGCCTACATCGCCGGAAAAGCGATTGCCGCGGAAGCAAAAAACGGTCGTCTGCTACTCAAGAACGAAGTCGCGGGCCAAGTGTCCGTGACGGTGAAGTGAGCGGATCGAAGGTTAGGAACTGGATGTAACATCCGTGGACCATGGTTCTTTGAGCGAGTTCGATCAAATTCTGAGCTTGTATCTGCAATCATGCTCTGATAACAAGACCGAGCCATGCCCGCTATCGGGCTTATCGTTACTTCCGCAAGAGAGCGGCTCCATCAATCTTTGATTCAACTCGTGATGCAAGATCGTGTTTCAGAATTCGGTCATTACCGACCAAGCTCATTTCTCAACCGTCTTTTGACGCTTGCGCAAAACTCTCCAAGGAATTGGTTTGGTCAACAATTCGCTCAGCTGGTGAGGAAAATTTTTATCAATGCGACGAGTCTTCCCGTCGATATTGCGGTGGGCGGAGTGCGTATGCGCTGCTATCTGAAAGACAACAATTCCGAATACAAGTTCGCATTCATGCCTTGGCGTTTTGATCAAGTGGAACGCGAGTTTCTAGCCAAGGCCACGAAACCCGAAGGCGTTTTTGTCGATATCGGCGCGAACGTCGGAATCTACACGCTGCACATGGCGACTCACATTACCGCCTCTGCGAGGATTATTGCCCTCGAACCGAATCCTCCCGCATACGATCGATTGAAATTCAATGTCGATGCCACGAAGGCCGTAAGTCGGGATTGGCCAAGGGTCGATCTCGTGCCTTTTGCAGTGGCTGACAGCGATACCATACTGGATTTGCATTTGGATCCAAACAATCTGGGCAGCAGCAGCGTGGCGGGACAAAGTCGCGGCGCCGGCAAGGTCCGCGTTACCTGCAAACCTTTGCTGACAATCTTGGCGGATCTGGGTGTTCAAAAGGTTGATTCGCTGAAAATCGATATCGAGGGCGCAGAGGACATGGCCCTGATCCCCTATCTGAATGAAGCCTTGGAGGAAAACCTGCCATCATGCATCGTGATCGAAAACTCCGAGCATTTATGGAAGATGGACCTCGTCGGAGCACTCAAAAAACGAGGATACAAAACGGAGCTCCGGAACAGGATGAACACCATTTACACCCGATCATAGTAGGAGGATGTTTTGGCTCTGAAGGCACCGCTACCGTTGGGTGTTGGCGACGAAACAATTGAGTTTCACGAATCAATGAGTATCCTGAAAACGCATAGATTAGACAGCGCACCATAGCCGGAGTGCTCCATTTGACCATGAATGTTGACATCAAAAAGATCGACGTGATTGCACCCAATTTGCACATGCGCTACTCGGGTGTTACATCAACCGTAATGGCTCTGTTGCCGCGACAGGCACGCAACTGCGCGATTGCCTGCGTTGGGGCTCATATTCCGGAGGATGTGCCTCGTGTGCGGATAATCGATGTGATTGTGAACGGTTGGCAGAAAAAGAGAATCTGGCACGCACGCCGGAATGACGAGATGATTGTCGGGCTGCTCCTCAAGCATGTGCTGCGTCAACCCTGGAAACTGCTCTTCACGAGCGCGGCCCAGCGTCGGCATTCCGCATTCACGCGTTGGATGATCCGGCACATGGACGCTATCATCGCCACATCGGAAATGGCGGCCTCCTACTTGGAAAGAGAGGCCACGGTCATTGAGCACGGTGTGGATCGTCAACGCTTCCATCCTCCGGCGAACAAGGAGATCGAGTGGAAAAAGTCTGGTCTGCCAGGAAACCACGGAGTGGGAGTGTTTGGTCGTGTGCGTGCTCAGAAAGGTACGGATTTGTTCATAGAAGCAATGATTTCCCTTCTGCCGAAATACAAGGAATGGACCGCCGTGGTCACAGGATTGGAAGCTGTGGAGGAAGCCGACTTTGTGAGCAGGCTCAAAAAACGCATCGCGGAATCAGGATTGCATGACCGAATTTTCATGTTGGGTGAGGTGCCTCGTGATGAGGTTCCTCTCTGGTTTCGGCGCGTTTCTCTCTACGTGGCACCCATGAGATGGGAAGGATTCGGGCTTACGACTCTCGAAGCCATGGCGAGTGGTGCAGCTGTTGTCGCCACGCGCACTGGAGCTTCTCCCAGAATTGTCAGAGAGGGTCGGACCGGGACTTTGATCGATCCTGATGACTTGGCAGCGATGGTGGCCGCGATCGAACCTTTTTTAGCGAACCACGGAAGTTGTCTGGAGTTCGGGCGAGAGGGAGCTACGGTGGTACGCGATCACCATGACATCGAGGCAGAAGTGTCCGGCATAGGACGTGTGTATGATTCACTGTTGCATTAAAACTGATTTTTGCCACAACTCGCTTGCTCATCCCATTGCTCGATTCGCCAACGCCATGAAATGCGAAATGATTTCTCCTCCAATTACCGGGAATTTCCCGTTTCGGCAGTCTTCGTCGGCGGACTCGCCAGTTGACACGTTGTCATCGTCGGCACTTGCAGATGATGCTGAAGGCGATCCGTCCAGAAAGTTTCTGACGCAACAACCATCCATGATTCCATGATAGATCGCTCTTCAGCTGGCGTCATTCCTCCGCGGGTGAAAGCTTACGTAATCAGCCTTCCCGATGCCGTCGAGAGACGGAAAAGCGTCTGTCGCCAACTCGAAACAAGTGACGTGGAGTGGGAGATTGTGGATGCCGTGCTGGCGGCTGGAGAGGAGGTCCGTGAGATGCTGGATCATTGTCGAGATTCGGATCACTGGCACAAGCCCCTGCAATCGGGCGAGGTTGCCTGCTACTTGAGCCATCGTCAGGTGTGGCGACGGATGATAGAGGAGGGAGTGGATGAGGCCATCATTCTTGAAGACGATTTCGAACTAACGCGACCTTTGGATGAAATCGTCTCGCTTCTATCGAATTTTGCCACACATGCGGACATGATCAAGCTCTATGGGGTGCCGAAAATTTCCCGTATCGTTGAGACGGCTAAGGATCATCGGGGAACGCATGCTTTGCTCCAAGCTTTCGCAGTCACAAGTGGCACGGTGGGGCAGTGGGTGAGCGCGAAATGCGTGCCGAGATTGTTGGCGCGATCTGAGCATATCAAGCGCCCGATCGATATGGATTTGAAACATCATTGGGAATTTCCGCTTGCTGTTTTTCATCTGTCTCCGCCTGTCGTGCATGAAATCTCTTCTTCGCTCGGGGGATCGAGCATTTCACATCGTCGATCCAAAAAAACCATCAAAATGCAACTTAGGCGCTGGAAATTCAAAGTGATTTTTTACCTTCAGAGCCTCAAATCCTACTATGGCAAATCGTTATGATATTGGATCGATCGGATGAATACAACGAGCTTTGGGAAGTGCTGCGTCAAGCACAGCCATTCTGGTATTTTCCCAGCTCAGGAAACGGCGGCGACGCTCTCATTTCCCATGCGACATTCGATTTTTTTCGCCGGCACGGCTTGCGGTATCGACTTTTCTGCCCGGCGAAATACGACGGCAAAGGCACGGTGGTGATCGGTGGCGGCGGTGGTTTTGTCGATGGCTATCGGAAAATGTCCGATTTGATCGAACTCTTGTCGGATTTGGCCGAATCTGTGATCATTCTCCCATCCTCATGTCTGGGCTATGAACAGACATTGGCCAAGATGGATGATCGGTTTCATTTTTTTGCGCGGGAAAGTGTGACCGCGGAGCATGTGGCGAGGAACAGCACCGGCGCGAAGGTTTCATGGTGTCATGACATGGCGATTTCCTTTCAGGTGCCTGAGGGATTCGCCGAACAGCCGTTACCATTCGCGTTGCGAGGGCAGCCCCTCGATTATCAGCTCAAATGGTGGTTGAAGCGACGTAAGCTGGTCGAGTTGCTGCGGAGCAACCTGACTACGACATGGATGCTCCGCGGGGACCGGGAATCCAGGCACGGGGTAGAATCTCGACCCGTGGATAATTATGATGTATCGCATTTGATCAAAGGGAAAATGGATCGAGAAGACCGCGCTGCTGCTCTGGCCCAGACGTTTTGCCATGTGATTGCGATGCAAAAAAAGATTATCACCGATCGCCTTCACGTCAGCATTGCATGCGGTCTATTGGGAATTCCCTGTGAGATGCGTGCCAACAGCTACCACAAAAACAAGGCGATTTATGATGAGAGCATCAGAAAGTTTTTTCCCTGTGTTGCATTTTCCTCCTGATTCTTGTAAAATTTTTTTACTGTCATGCCAATGAATTCGACTGCTGCTATCAAACAGATTTTTTGCATCAAATGGGGCACTTCCTACGGCGCCAGGGATGTGAATATCCTTTACGCGATGGTCGCGCGTCATATCACCGGTCCATTTCAGGTGTATTGTTTCACGGAAAGACCAGAAGGCATTCGACCAGAGGTCAAGTGCTTGCCATTGCCTGAACTGGGCTGTGAGATTCCGCCTGATGTTCCGGGAAAATGGCCAAAAATCGCCTTATGGGGGCCTGAGCTCTTCGGCTTGCAAGGAGTCGCCTTGTTCATTGATTTGGACTCCGTCATCATGGACAATATCGATTGTTATTTCGAATATGGTGATGAAGATGACGTGATTACCGCAAGGAATTGGCTTAATCTACTTGGCAGAAGTTGCCAGACATCAGTTTTTCGCTTCAAAATTGGTCATCACTCTTACATGCTCGAAAATCTTCGTGCGAATCCGGCGGAAATATCCCGCAAATACCAGTTCGAGCAAAACTATGTAACGCACAATGTGAAAGGAGGCGTGAAGTTCTGGCCGGAAAAATGGACCAGGCACTTCCGAGTGCACTGCCTGGGCTCTTTACCGTTTCGTTATCTTCGCAAACCAATCATTCCCGACGGAGTGAAAATTATCACTTTTCCCGGACTGCCCGGGCCATCTGATGCCGTGCACGGACGCTGGACAGAGGATGCGGAGTGCAGGACGCCGACGCAGCATTTGCGGCATGTCTATCAATTGTTTCTTGAGGGAAAACGCTGGCGCAAGGAACTGTCCAACTTCATGCACAAGCCTGAGTGGCTGGCAGAAAATTGGCGCGAGTAGACGAAATCATTTCTGCTCGGTTGGGCGTGCAATGCCCAATCGGTGAAAGAACTCCCACCATGTCGATTCCTCATCGAGCGCCCCATTGAGATCTACCGGAAAGGAAACATGCGCGTGTCCTTTTCGGGCAATGGCTGCGATGAAGGGTATCCGCGAACCAAGACCTTGGAGGCTTCCTTCCTCCACTGGTGCGATCCACAGCAGGATATCCAGCGGGTATGATTTCTCCGATTCGATATCTTCGACCAAAGCAACGAGATTGGTAAGAGTATGGTCCCTTTGGAAAAAACAGCACGGAAAATCGGGCATGCTTTGTGCAATCATGGTGATTTCCGCATGGGGTGCTTGAGCAATTGCGTAATGCAACGCTGGTCTCGCAGCGCGAGCAACCGTGGTGTTTGACGATTCCACGATCAGCCAACGCCACGGCTTGGTGACATCGGATGGCACAACAGAAGATCGCGAATGCTGCGTTTGCAACGGAGCGCGCCTGGGCAGTTTCCAGCGATTGTGGAACCAGAACCCATCCGCGGGACTTTGCGAAAGGGATTTTTCCAGGTAGCCCATGACACGAGGCGTATCGATCACCAGATCCGCAGGATGCGCAGTGATTTTGATTTGCCAGTGTGCAGGGGCATCACGTGCCATGGCGATGTAAAAGACGGCAGCGCCCGTGCGCCGATGAAGCAATTCCACAAGGGGCGAGCAGGAGGTGGGCCGCCCGAAGAAAGTGCTGAGGCAGCCAGTGCGGCCGGCATACTGATCAGCTAAGATCCCTAACACTCCGCCAGAACGGAGCAGCGGGCATGCTTGCGTCAGTCCTTCCTTGTTCGAGAAAAGTATGGTGCCCGAGCGTTGGCGTCGGCGCTTTGTCATCCGGTTCATCCATGGATTGTTGAGCGGCCGGTAAAATGCTCCTGCCGGGGCGCCCGGCGCAATGAGGTGAGCGATCCTTGCGAGGATCTCCCAGTTTCCCATGTGACATAGCGCAAATATGACGCCACTCCCTCCTTTCGCAAGGTGCTCTCTGACCTGTTCAGCGCCTTCCAGCGAGAAGTGCTTTTGCAGCACTTGATCGTCCATCACCATGCAGCGAGTCCCTCCTAACAAATTGGCACCGTTGCGCTGAAAAACTTGCTTGGTCAAATGTGTGAATTCTTGCCTGTTGAGCACATCACCCCACGCGATACGCACATTGCGCTCTACAATCGCTCTACGCTTTTTCATCAGATGGAACGCAGCCAGGCCCATGGCCATGCCAATCCGGTCCACCCATACGGGCGAGAGATAACGAAAGAAACACTCAAAGCAACGATAGAGAGCATACTCCAGGAGTAAAAGCAGCTTCGGACGTTGAGAGCGGATGCGTGACACGCCAGCACTGTGCACGAAAATCCATTGCGTGACAAGCTCTCGCCCTTACGACCAGTCGATTGCCATCAAAGCGGCAACTTGTCCTTGACTTAACGCGCTGGGAAAGTGTTCATAGCGAAATTTTTCACCACAAATCAATTTTGTTTTCCTGTTTTCCGGCATGAAAGTCAGCCACCTAGTCATCTTGCAAAAAAAAGAATCAACGGATGGTTCGGTGAGAATCTCGTCTCAACTCCGTTTGCCGGGCAAGAATTCTCACGACTTCTTCTTTGAGATCCCCTCGGAAATTTACGACTCGCGCATGGAATCACAGGCCAATCATCATTTGCTGGCGATGCTCATGCCTGCGATGAGAGTGGGCGGAAAACTCAGGATCGAAGGGGTGGTTGATCCTTTGCTGCTGAAAAACCTCGATTCCTATCTCCATTACTGGACGCGTTGGTGTCCTGAGCGGCTCAAAATGATCGAGATCGAAGCTGCGGAAATTCACGCCGCGCCGCGCTCGAATGATCCGGCCATGATCTCTTGTTTTTCCGGAGGGGTAGACAGCATCTATTCTTACCTTCGTGCCGAAAAAGACCTCGGCGTCCGCTTAAAAACCCTCATGTTTCTCCATGGATTTGATATCGACCTCAATCGCCATGCTTATTATCAGAAACTCGTGGAACAATACCGGGAATGGTTAAGGGCGCGATCCAGCAAGGTAGCGTTAATCTCATTGGTTACCAATGCCAGGGAAACATCGGAAAAATTCCAACTCAATTGGGGTAAAATGGCCCATGGAACTTACCTTGCAGCGTGCATGCACTTGTTTTCTCACCAGCATACCCTGGGTTGCATTCCCTCATCGGATACCCCATCGACTTTGACCTACCCATGGGGTAGCACTCCTGTGACCGATCCCTTGCTATCGACATCCGCATTGTCCATGCACCATCACGATTGTATGGTTTCCAAGTTCGGCAAATTGCTCGAACTGGTCAAACATTCCGACTGCTGTCGTGCTCTTCGGGTGTGTTATCAGGACCAGATGCAAAATTCGAACTGCGGTCGCTGCGGAAAATGCCTTCGTTCCTTGCTGGCCATGCATGTGGCTGCGGAGGATTCCTGGCGCGAAGCATTTCCCTCGGTGAACAGCTTTGATGAAGTGATGGAAAAAGTCACGAACACCCGATGGGACAAGTGGATGATCGAGCAACTCGATGATGTTCGTGATCATGCTTGGCGCCACCGAGATTCTTCCATCGCTCTTCAGATCGACGCCCTGATCGAAAAAAAACATCAAGAAATCAAATCAAGCGTATTATTGTTACGACGCTTATTTTACGATGCAAAAGTCAGACTTTATGCGCGATATCCTGCGTTGATCAAAAAATCCTGAATTCGATCGATTCATGCGACTTCATATCAAACCAAGTGTTCGGGATTCTGCCGGAAATTATCGACTGAGTTCCGAACTCTTGATTTCGCCGGCCATCAAGCACGAATTCTTTTTCATCGTGGAGGAGAGTGATTACCACCCGGCTATGGAAGCTGATGCAGGACCTTACCTTCTCAGTCAGTTGATGCATGCCATGCGATTTGGCGGGAATTTGCGTGTTGAAGGTGGCATTTGTCCGGTCTTGCGAAGAAACGTTGAAACTTTCATGCGGCGATGGATCTTATGGTGTCCCGAACGTTTCCGCTGGGTTGATATTGTGGCTGAAAAAGAATACTCCACGTCGCCTGCGGCCATCAAACGACAGGGCGCCATTTCTTGTTTTTCGGGAGGTGTCGATAGTTTTTACTCCTATGCTCGTTTCGATCAGGATCATGGTGTGCGTCTGCGCTCGTTGATGTTTCTGCACGGTTTCGACATTGATCTGGAATTATCCGATTATTACGAAGAGACCGCGAGGTTCTACCGCGAGAGAATACTTCAGCGTGATATCAAAATCATCAAAGTAAGAACGAACGCCTATGCATCTGCTCGCAAATTTCAACTGAACTGGGGCGCCATAGGTCATGGAATTTATCTCGGCGCGGCTTTGCACTTGTTAGGTCATGATCATGCACGGGCTTGCATTCCATCGTCACACTCACCGGACAGCCCGATTTTCCCATGGGGCTCGAATCCCGTAACCGATCCGCTCTTATCATCCGCAAGCCTGCCGATTTCGCATCACAGTTACTTGGTTCCTCGTTTCGAAAAAATTGCCGAGCTCGCCGAACGCGAAGATTGCCTCAGCATGGTTCGCGTTTGTTGGCGCACGAAGGGGAATCATTGGAATTGTGGAAACTGCCCCAAATGCTTGGCGACTTTGGTTGCCCTGGAGGTGGCCAAGCCCGACTCATGGAGGACGGGTTTTCCCTCGGTTTGTAGCATCGAGTCAGCCCTTGGTGCACTGCGTTCCTGTGAATTGAATCGCTTTCAGATCGAACAACTCGAAATTGCCCGACACCATGCGGTATTGAGAGGTAGAGATGTCCTTGCGGAATCTCTGGCGAATGTGATATCCCAAAAGCAGAGAAATAAATCATCACTCCGATTATTGTTCAAACAGTGGTTCTATGAAAAAAAACTGAATCTTCTTCTGCGATAACCATCAATCGATTGGGACAAAGGGAGGTTACTGTCCTGAACGGATGGACTGCTCTAGATCCACTTTTCCCCGGCAAGTATTTCTTGAACATTCTCACTTCATGGAATAATCCTTTTTCCGCGCTCCCGTAGTTCAATGGATAGAACGGCCCTCTCCTAAAGGGCAAATGCAGGTTCGATTCCCGCCGGGAGCATGTTTGACGCTGTTTTTACTGGATTTACAGGCTCGATACGGCTAGTTTTTCCGCGCGATGTCAACAACTCCAAAACCTGTGTATCTCTACGACACTACCCTGCGTGATGGCACGCAAGGGGAAGGCTTTCAGCTTTCCGGCTTGGACAAATTGCGAATTGCCGAGCGACTCGATCAATTTGGCATCGACTACATCGAAGGCGGCTGGCCTGGCTCAAACCCGAAGGATGTGGAATTTTTCCGCGAGGCGAAAAAGTTGAAACTCCGTCACGCGAAGCTCGCGGCGTTCGGATCGACGCGTCGGGCTGACACGCCCGTAGACCAAGACCCACAGGTCGCCCTTTTGCTCGAAGCAGAGACCCCTGTGGTGACGATTTTTGGCAAGAGTTGGGATTTGCATGTGACAGAAGTCCTGCGCACGACCGTCGAGGAAAACCAAGCGATGATCCGCGACACCGTGGCCTATCTGAAAAAGCACGGACGCGAGGTGGTCTATGATGCCGAGCATTTCTTCGACGGCTATAAGGAAAATGCCGAACATGCGTTGGCGACCTTGCGCGCCGCTGCGGAAGGTGGTGCCGACATCATGGTTCTCTGTGACACCAATGGCGGCACCTTGCCACACGAGATCGCGACCATCTGCCAAGCGGTGCAAGCGGCCATCCCGCACGTTCCCATCGGCATTCACACACACAACGACTGCGAATTGGCCGTGGCCAATGCCATCGCTGCCGTGCAGGCCGGGGCCGTGCAGGTGCAGGGCACGATCAATGGCTACGGCGAGCGCACGGGCAATTGCAATCTCACCTCGGTGATCCCGATTCTTCAGTTGAAGCTGGGACTCCATGTAACACCCCATTTGCAGAAGTTGAAGGATCTATCGTATTTCGTCGATGACGTCTCGAACAATCCTCACTTCGCTCGCGCACCGTTCATCGGTCGCACGGCCTTTGCCCACAAGGGTGGCATGCACGTCAACGCGGTGCAAAAATTGGCGCGCAGCTACGAACACATCCGTCCTGAAGAGGTAGGAAACACCCAGAACATTCTCGTATCCGAACTCGCGGGCCAAAGCAACATTTTGATCAAGGCAGAACAAATGGGACTACCGCTGGAAAAAGGTTCCCCCGCTGCGAAGAATCTGCTGCAAACGGTGAAGGAATTGGAAAACGTCGGTTATTCGTTTGAAGCCGCCGGCGGTTCGCTGGAACTGCTCATCCGCAAGGAAATCGGCCAATACCGCAAACCTTTCGATCTCAAGGAATACCACACCAGTTTCCGTCAATATCGTGATGGTCATTCGCCCGTCTGCGAGGCGACCGTGAAAGTCTTTGTCGATCAAACCCCCGAATATACCGTGGCCGAAGGTCACGGGGTGGTGAATGCGCTCGACGTCGCCCTGCGCAAGGCACTACTGCCGTTTTATCCCGAACTCGCCGAGGTCACGCTGGTGGATTACAAAGTTCGCATTCTCGATGGGCACGATGCCACCGCCGCCAAAACGCGGGTTCTGATCGTTTGTTCTGATGGCACCAACAACTGGGGTACGGTAGGAGTTTCCGAGAACATTATCGAGGCCAGTTGGATCGCTCTCGTGGATGGCCTTGATCTGTTCCTGCAGCGTCGCTGACTGCTCTTCCGCATGTTCTGAAAGATCGACCTACCGCATCGCGTAGGGATGTGATGCTCCGGTCCCTTTTTGTTCTTTTTGTGTGCGCGACCTGCCTTCATGCCGCTGAACCCTTGGCTTTGTTTGATGGCACAACCCTCAGCGGTTGGAAGCCATCCGCCATGCCGGAATACTGGTCGGTGAAGGACGGTGCCATCGTCGGCAAAAGCGATGACAAGAAAAAAGGCTCCATTTTGTGGTCGGATGCTCATTTCGACGACTTTATCTTGGAAGCGGAATTCCGCTACGAAGGTCATGTCGACTCCGGCTTTTTCCTGCGTAATGAAAACGAGCAAATTCAGATCGGTATCTCTGGTTCACTCAAGCGCGACATGACCTGTTCGCCCTACATCGGAAAAAAAGGCAAATACCCCGTCGAAGCCGTGGGGGTGAAGGATCTGCTGAAAATCGGCGACTGGAACCGCATTAAGATCGAAGTCGGAGGCAAAAAATACCTCGTGACTCTCAATGGCAAGCAAGTGCTCGATTACACCACCGACATGGACCCAGCGAAAGGCCCCATCGGCCTCCAGGTTCACCCGAACGTACTAATGGAAATCCACTTCCGCAACTTGAAGGTCAAGGCTTTGTGAGTTTCATGGCACGCTCTTCTCCCAAAGGCATCTTGTAGGGAACTGCTCGTCAGATATACGAAGAAGCTTTGGACGCTGATTCAGCGTTGATAGAGGAAAATCTTTTTCTCACTGTAGGTGATGACTGCATCAAGCTCACGCATGAAGTCGGCACCGAAGAGGCCGACGTAATCGAGATCCCGACCGCTGCGAGCGGACATGTCCGTGGCGAGCGTGCGGCGATTGGTGAGCTCGACTTTACCGAGGGTGATTTTTTTCATCACAGTTTCACCTGCGGGAGCGGACCCTCCGATGCCGTAAACCTTGTGATCCATAGGACCGACTTCGCAACCGCTTTGATTCGCCTGTTTCAGATCGAGCAAGGAACTGTCAGCACCGGTATCGATCATCCATGTTACCTCCGCATCATTGAGGGTGCCATCCACGAAAATGTGATTGCCTCGGCGTTCGTATTGGAAGGCATTATATTTGCGAAGGTTGAGCAGTTCCTCAATGGTCAAAGCGCCGCAGAAACGCAGGAAAAAATCGCCTGCCTCGGTCCAGGCATCGGCGTATTTCTGATCCTCATCCGACAAATTGGCGATGGGCACTTGTTGGGATTTGCCGCTAACTAAAGTGACTGTGAGCACTGTGGATGTCTTTGAGACAATGTTGGCGCGGAACGTTTTTCCATCCCTGGTTTTGAATATACGGAAGTTGAGCGATTCATCCTTGTGTTTCACTTCACCCTCAATACCGGCGTCCGCGGATTTCGCGGCATCGCCCTCGACCTCGGAACGATCCGATTTATCAGGGCGAAAGAAAATGCGGTTTTCCTTGTAGGATATCACCGTATCCAACTGCGACAACAGATCGGCACCGAAGAGACCGGCCGTATCGTTCGAACGCGCTCCTTCAGGCTTATCCTTGTCCATATCGGTGGCGAGAATTTTACGATTCTTGAACAACGATTCACCGAGAGACAAAGTAGGCACATCAACCCACCCCGCAGGAACATCACCCGCCACACCGGAAACGATTTCCGTCATGGGGCCGATCTTCAATTCGCATTTTTCCGCCGTTTTGGTATGCAGAAGACTGGTCCCCGCGCCCGTGTCGATGATGAACTTGGCGTCTTTGCCATTGAGTTTGGCGGTGATGATGATCGAATTCCCCTGAAGTGTCATGGGAAATGACTCGTAGCCGCGGAGCTCAAGAAGCTGCCTGACACTGAGTCCAAGGCACTTCTGGAGGAACAGGGCCTTTTCCTTGTTCCAGCTTTTGATGTATTCCTGATCGGCATCCGACAAACTCGTAAAGGGTACCACGGCGCGGCGCTTGTTTTCTAACAATAGCGTGGCGGTGGTATCGGTCTTGTCGATCAGCGCAGCTTTGATTTCCTTGCCGTTCGTGCCCTTGAAGACCCGGACTTCTTGCCCCGGAATGACATTCTGGGCAAAAACAGAAGAAATACCCAAAAGGACGGTCCATGCGAATGTGGTGAATTTCATGTCGGTGAGCGAGCGATGAGAGGTGGAAAAATTGTTCATTTAAAATCGTTGCTCTTGATGTATTCGATCCAGTCCTTTTCCATGGCTTCCACGCTATCGAACCCGTAGATTTTTGCCAGTTCTTCCAACTCGGGCATGGTGTTGTTCGACTCGATGCGCCGAACCGTACGAGCAAAGGCGCAAACTCGTTTGGGGGTGCTTTGCAGGTAATTGGCCAAGGAGTATACCAGCACGAGCTTGGCGGGATTGAGCGTATCCGATTGCACCGCGTAAATCTCCTCGAGATTGGGTTTGATTTTCTCACGTTTCACCTCGGACTTGAGGATTCTCGACCATGCGGTGCCATCATCGAAGCCGGACTTGGAGGAAATCTCATCACCTCCCGTGCCGCTGACATCGAGCAGGTGGGTTTCCGTCACGCCTGCGAGTTTGATTTCCTTGAAATAGGCATGTCCTGTCACAAATGTGAAGTATCCCTTCGACCCGATGCTGCTAGTACCACCCATTTGCTGATTCAGCAGGTGACCGGCGATGCAGTGTGTGGGAAACGCGGTGAAAACTTTTTTGAACTCACGACCCTTGTCCATGTTGAAGACTGAGGCCACCGGGTGGAATTTTTTCTCCGCACAGAGTTCATCGGGGAGTTCCACGCTCGTGCCGCCAACTCGACTCCATGTGGCAGCGTGCTGTTGGGCCCTTTGCTGACCGTTCGCATCGTTCGCCTGGGCGCTAAGAATTTCTCCATACCAGTCACCGAGCCACTTGTATGCTTCGCGGTCTTCACACAAAAAGATCACCCTGCGTTTGTCTCCCCAATCGCGCCGGAAATTCATATGATAAAATGCCATCCCATGCCACAGGCGCTCGGCAATCTCGGCAACCGTCTGCGGACGCACATCACCGGCATAAGCGATGAGAAAATGCTCGGTTTGCAATTGTTCGAAGAGGCCCTCGGACTGATCTTTGGACAGAACGAGTTTTTCCGGGAGCTTCTTGAACGTTCCGCTATCGATTTTCACTTCCTTCTCTGGTGTGCTCAGTTCACCTGCCGTGAGAATCGCTTCGGGAGCTTGAAAATTTTCCACGAGATATTGTCGGTCTGCCAGCGAGAGTTCCGTAACAGGAAGTTTGATTTCCTTGCGATCCTTTGTCACCAGAAAGGCGGTGGGGCCTTCGAGTTTACCCAGCGTGGCATCGACGGTGGAACCCTTGAGCGAAGTCCAAGTGCGGACATCCTCGGCATGAATTACGGCAGAAAAGGCTATGCCGGCTACAATAGCAATTCGAATGAATGGATTTTTCACTTGCTCATTCTTGTGATCCCGCATGGTGCGGGCAAGAAAAAAGACTCGCCCAATGCAGGAAAAAAAGTAATTTTCCGCATGGAATTCGATCTCGAAGGAAATGACCTCGAACGCGCATATCCGCTGCTGGCATCGCTTGTCTGCCCCCGACCAATTGCTTGGGTGACCACACTAAATGAAAATGGAACGGTCAACGCTGCACCGTTTTCTTTTTTCAACGTGGTAGGGGATGATCCTCCCATGGTGATGATTTGCCCGGGTAACCGTGACGATGGCTCCCCCAAGGACACTGCAATCAACATCAAACGGACCAGAGAGTTTGTGGTAAACCTGGTCGATGAAACTCTGGCACAAGCCATGGTGAGAACATCCGCATCGCATCCCTACGGCGTCAGTGAGTTGGATCTGGAGAACCTCACGACGACTGCGAGCACCTCAATTGATACGCCCCGTATCACCACGGCACCCGCCTCGTTGGAATGCGTGTTGCATGAGATCTGGGAGTGGCGAGGAAATCGCATGGTATTGGGTATCGTCAAACGCATCCACGTGCAAGAGGATCTGGTAGATCAGCCGACGCAACGGATTCGAATTGAAAAGTATCATCCCTTGGGACGCATGGCGGTGCCGGATTGGTATTGTCGGACGAACGATCAACGGGAAATTCCGCGGCCACGATCGTTTCCCTGCTAGCTTGTTTTCACTCGCACCATGCGCTTGATTCCACGCATCATGGCACCGAGGACGGGGAACTCGCCATAAAGCACGAAAGAGGCATCCCAGTAGTCCTCTTGTGACGTAACAAGACCTTTTTCATCAAAGCAAAAGTGACTGACACCAGGCAGTGATCGAGGTTTAGCACGGAATTGATAATGCATGGTCCATACGAGGCAGCCGGCATGCGCATCACCATGCGTTTCTCTCACGACGATTCGAATGTTTTTCAACTGATGGAACAGATCCGCCATCACCGCTTGAATCGACTTGGAACCCTGCGCCTCATTGATAGGATCACGAAAGGAAGCATTTTCCGAATAAAGTTCTCTGATTCCGTCCAGAGAATCAGAGGACATTTCCTCAAAAAATCTGGCCATACGCGCGAGCGGTTGCTGCTGGTTTTGTTCCATGGTGGCACAAGCTACACGGGTCCCGCGAAAATGCAAAAATTCCGGAGGTTCCCGACATCCGACTTTGGATGAATCGCAACCATCAGCGAAAGCGGTTGCGCTCCTTACCGAGACCTTCGGCAAGGTCGACAAAGAGCCTGCGGGAATACAGTAAATGCCGATGCATCGCCTCGGCGGCCTGATCAGCCTTACCGTTTTCGATCGCATCGAGGATGACTTGGTGCGAATTGACGATCGAGAGGAACCAGTCGCTGTCGCCGCGATTTTTTCTCGCGTAGTCGATGCATTTTTTCTCCAACGCACGAAGCACCGTGGCGTAAATACGATTTCCAGAACCGCGGGCGATGGCCAGGTGAAAAGCGATATCCAAGCGAGCAAACTCGTCGCGGTCGGATTTTGACTGACGCATGGCATCCATCACGAGGTGCAATTCCCGAATTACCCCCTCGCCCGCCCGCATTGCTGCCAATCGTGCGCATTCACTTTCGATGAGAATTCGGAAATCAATCAGCTCAAGAAAATCCATGTCCTCAGCCAGCACGGAATATGCCTCCATCGCGTTGGCGAGGGTATCCAGGTTTGACTCCGCGATGAACGTGCCTGAACCCTTGATGCTTCGCAACAGGCCACGTCCCCGGAGTTGCTGGATCGCCTCGCGGATCACAGTACGACTGACGCCATAGCGCTCGCACAACTTTTCCTCGGACTCCAAGCGTTGACCAACGGGCATTTTGCCGTTGAGAATTTCGCTTTCGATCAAACGGATGATTCTGGCGCTGCGTTGCATCAATCCCTTATAAGTCACATTTTTGCAGTGACAAGCACGGAATGGATTGTATCACCAATGCATCGCTTCTTACGCTTATGTTACAGACTGGAATTCTCAATCCCCACATGTTGGAACTCATCGCCCGCATCCGCCATACCAACACCCTTGTGATCGCCGACTGGGCCTTCCCCTATTGGCCCGAAATCGAAACGGTGGACATTTCCCTCACCAAAGGACTTCCCATGGTGCTGGATGTGCTCGATCTGCTGAAACCGAATTTCAAAATCGGTCGCATCTGGCAGGCCGAAGAGTTTCTCACCACGAACCCACAGGACACCATCGACCGCTTCGCACAATCCTTTGGCAACATTCCGCTGACCCGCGAGCCGCATCTTGATTTCAAAAAGCGCGTGCCGCAAGCCATCGGCCTGATCCGCACCGGCGACCCCACCGCCTACGGTAACATCATTCTCGAATCGGAATAATGAAAACCGCTGTCACGCTTTGCAGGGTCGCTGAAGCCGCCGCAGGACCCTTCGTTTTTCACGATTCATTGTCGGAAGGTTTTGCCAAGGCCGCCGCGCATGGATTCGATGCCGTGGAGCTTTTTCTGCCGACGGCGGATGCGGTGAGCGTGGAGGAAATCAAAAAACTGCAACAGCAATACGGCCTCGACGTTGCGGCAGTGGGCACTGGGGCAGGCATGGTGAAACATGGACTCTCGCTCACCGATGCCGATGCAGCCATTCGCGGAAAAGCGTTGGAATTCATCCTGTCGCTGGTCGACTTCGGCGGACAACTCGGAGCCCCCGCCATTCTTGGCTCCATGCAAGGCCGCAGCAACGCAACGGTATCTCATGATGTGGCGCTACGTTACCTAGCCGAGGCTCTGCATGTCATCTCGGCCCGTGCCGCGACGCACGGGGTTAAGTTCATTTACGAACCTCTCAACCGCTACGAGACGAACCTTTTCAACCGAATCGGCGATGCCGCAGCGTTTCTGGAAAAGCATCAGCTGACGAATGTCACGCTGCTTGCTGACCTCTTCCACATGAACATCGAGGAGGTATCGCTGGAACAAGCGATCGCAGAAAACTTCAGCAGCATCGGACACATTCATTTCGCCGATAGCAACCGCCGTGCGATGGGCTTCGGCCACACCGAATCCAAGGCCCTTTTGTTGCTGCTGCATCAACTCGGCTACGACGGGTATCTTTCCGCGGAAATTTTACCTTTGCCCAGCGCCGATGAAGCCGCGGCACAGTTCATTCGATCCACCCAACTCTAACAGATTATGGAAACACGTCCACTTGGCCTTTCCGGCCTGCAACTGCCCGTTCTCTCCTTCGGCGCCTCATCGCTGGGTGCGGAATTCCGCTCGGTTGATGTCAACGAAGCACTGCAATCGGTGCACACCGCACTCGAGCATGGCATGAATTTCATCGACACTTCACCGTTCTACGGACGCGGCATGTCGGAAGTTCTGCTAGGCATCGCCCTGAAACAACACAAGCGCGAAAACTATCTGTTAGGCACCAAGCTCGGACGTTATTCGCTGGAGCATTTTGACTTTTCGGCCAAGCGAGTGGAGGAATCCGTGCACGTCTCACTGCATCGACTCGGCACCGATCATCTCGACGTGCTGCTACTTCACGACGTGGAGTTCGTAACACTGCCGCAAATCTGGGAGGAAACCATTCCGGCAGTGCTGAAGTTGAAGGAAAAAGGCATCGTCAAGGCCATCGGCTTTTCCTGCTATCCGATGAAAACTTTCGACACCGTGCTTGATCATGTGGAAAACGACATCGACTGCGTACTATCCTACAACCAATACACCCTGCAAAACACCCGCTTTGCCGATCATCTGCTGCCGCGCTTGCAGGCTAAGGGCATCGGCGCCATCAATGCCGGACCATTCTCTGCCCGACTGCTCACTAACGCTGAGCTCCCTGCCTGGCTCAAGGAGCCCGAGGAAGTCAAAGCCGCCGCCCGCGCGGCCGCGAAACTCTGTGCTGACAACGGCGTCGACATCGCCCAGCTCGCCCTGCAATTTTCCTGCGCCAACCCCGCCATCACCTCCACTGTCGCCGGCTCCGCAAATCCGCACAACATCGCCAAATGGGCAAAATGGATCGCCGAGCCGCTGGATCGAAACTTGTTAGATCAAGTCCTGGCCATTTTTGCTCCTGTGAAAAACATCGGCCACAAAGAAGGCCTGCCCGAGAACAACTAATTCTTTTCTCGTTTCACTCTTCACCATTCACTCTTCACCATTCACTCTTCACCATTCACTCTTCACCATTCACTCTTCACCATTCACTCTTCACCATTCACTCTTCACCATTCAC
>JACCEC010132044.1_pt1 | contig 66875 bp, 53 predicted proteins | sample 7450121 | NCBI WGS metagenome assembly JACCEC01 (sample SAMN15323455, study PRJNA562643) | freshwater metagenome | isolation source: river surface water | place: USA:Blue River Watershed | collected 2017-08-18
GACCCTCCCCCGATGACGGGGAAACTTATCGAGTGGCTGGGGTGGAAGGATTCGAACCTCCGAATGGCGGGATCAAAACCCGCTGCCTTACCACTTGGCGACACCCCAACCGTTACAAACTCTGCCGCAGCGGCGATTCCGCCAGCCCCTGCACCACATAAGCCCGCCAGACATCCGGCACTCTCGCGGCAACTCGTTCTGCCTCGGCAGCCGAGGCGAAACGGGCGAAGAGGCAGGACCCGGTACCGGTCAGTCGCGCGGACGCGAACCGACCGAGCCAGTCGAGCGCGGCTGCAACCTCCGGATAGCGCGTACGCACCACCGGCTCGCAGTCGTTACGACCCCCGGAAGCCAAAAGGGCGGCTATTGTGAGGACGGGGGAATTTCGTGTCAATTCAGGAGCCTGGAAGACATCCCGAGTGGGGATCGACACACCGGGGTGAATGACCAGAAACCAAGAATCCGGCAGGTCGAGCGGCGTCAGGCGCTCACCCACCCCCTCCCCGAGCCCGGAGTACCCGCGGACGAAGACCGGCACGTCTGCCCCGAGGGCAATTCCGAGCTCAGCCAATTCGTCCACAGACAAATCGGCATGCCAAAGTGCGTTCAGCACCACGAGAGTCGTGGCCGCATCAGAACTGCCGCCCCCGAGACCGCCGCCGACGGGGATATTCTTGCGAATCCGGATCGCGACCCCGGCCTTTACACCCGCGCGCAACTGCAGAGCCCTCGCCGCCCTAACGCACAGGTCCTGATCCTCGTCGACATGACTCAACGCATCCGCAGCAGCGCCTTCGTAGTCGGAACGAATGATTCGACCGTCGTCACGCAGATCGAAAGACAACTGATCAGCCAAAGATATGAGCTGAAAAATCGTCTGCAACTCGTGGTAGCCATCTGCGCGTCGACCCGTCACGTGCAGACAAAGATTGAGCTTGGCCGGCGCTGGCCACCAACGTTTTGGATCGGACGCACTCATGGACCGAGCGAATCCCAACTATCGATGAACATCCGTACGCTCACTTCGGACGATTCTAATTGCAGTCGACGCGGCAACTCGAATCGGGCGCCGGGAACCGGTGCATAGTCCAGATACCGAATTGACCATCCCTGCTGCTGCAAGGAATACAAACGATCAGCGATGATCTCGACCGATTGAACCTCAAGTGATGGGTCTGGCACACCCAGAGCCCAATACCGCACCGACGCGATCGGCAGAGCGACGCCAAGTCGACGCTCGAGATCAGCGAGCGTCTCATCGGATCGAGTTGAGTCGAACGACCATTCCGAAGCGCCCATGCCGAGCGGCCCCTCGAGCGCGAGGCGCAGCCCATCGCCACGCTGCCGCCAGCGCACGACGGCCACCACGCTCTGCTCACCGCGCAAGATCGACACTTTCCCGCGTAAGTCAAAGCGCGCCCACGATTGCAACAAAGCTTGACGCGCGGTCCACTCCACCGGCAGATCGGTCGCAGGCAGCGACAAGCGCGGAACGCTGACGCATGCGGTCAAAGACGACAGAGTGAGAATGGCGAAACATCGCCATGGCGCGATACGACGCACTTATCTGCGCTCGGCAAATCGCTCGATGACATCGCGCAGCGGCTTCGACTCGGGGGACAACAACAATGCCTGTGCCCAGACTCGTTGCGCGGCAGCGCGATCACCGCTCGCCCAGAGTGCCTCGCCCCAGTGCGCGGCGATCTCCGCTTCCTTGGACAAACGCCACGCGCGCTCGAGCAAGGGCAGCGCATCCTGGGTTTTACCACGACGAAACAGCACCCAACCGAGACTGTCGAGGTAGGCAGCATTGTCGGGTCGTTGATCGAGCGCCGCTCGGACCAATCGCTCGGCACGAGGCAACTGACGCTTGCGATCGGCCAGGGTGTAGCCAAGCGCGTTCATGACGTTCGCCTCGTCAGGCCGCTGCTTCAGTAATTCCTCAAACACACGGATGCCTGCTGCCGTGCGGCCCATCCCATCGAGGAGCACCGCCTTGTGATACCGCAACTCGGGGTGGTCGGGGTGGCGTTGCAAAGCACCCTCGATGCTGTCGATCGCCTCGTCGTCGAAGCCCGCCTCCGCCAAGGAGCGAGAACGAGCGATCTCGATTTCGATCGTATTGTTGCGCGCTGGATGCTTCAGCGCATCGAACAAAGCCAGCGCGTCGTTATACCGACCTGCCGCGAAGAGCAATCGAGCCGCGCGTACCCGCGGTGGTAGCCCTGCACCCGCAGCACTGAGCTGTAAATAGGCCTTCAAGGCGGAATCGGTACGACCCTGTCGCTCAGCGATCACCGCGAGGTAATACAAAGATTCCGCTGAACCGCGATCGGCACGTAAACGCTCACTGAACAAACGCTCCGCCTCCGTTAACTCGCCCTGCGACAGCGCGAGCAGCGCGAGTCGTCGCTCCGCTTCACGACGAAATGGCGTATCTGGCGACGCATCATCGACGGTGGCTATCTTTTGGAGCGCAGCACGAGCCTCATCGAGACGATCCAGCGTGATCCAGGTTTCGATTTGCGCAAACCGATGGTTGACCGGATCACCCTGCGCGACCAGCGACGACTCATCCAGTGCAGTGCTCTCGTCACCGAGTGCGGCAGCGGCAGCCGCGGCCAATCGAATGGTTCGTACGTCTCGACCAGCACCGCGGGTGCGTGCCAGCGAAATCAATGAGGCGCAGGCGGCGAGATCATCCGAGTTGCAGGCCATACGCCCGAGTGTGGCGATCGCCTGCGGTGTGAGCGTTTCGCGGTCGAGCATCGAGCCGAAGACTCGCCATGCGGCCGGTGCGAGCGGCCCCTCTGACAAAGGCGGCAAGATATCGGCCAAGGCCCGCCCTGGTTCGACGTCTGGCTTCGCGAGCAGCGATGCATAGATTTCACGCGCTTCGGGAATCTTCCAAGCCTGCAGCGCGACCATCCCGACGCGCTGCAGGGCCTCCGGGTTCTCAGGATCGAGCGACCACAGACGCGCTGCCATTTGCCAAGCGGCCGGGATGTGATGACATGCCAAGGCAATATCGAGCGCGCGGTCGGTGCGCCGCGGATCGCGATCGGCGGAGGCTTCGAGCACCAACGACTCGACAGTCGCCCGACAATCAGGCTGCTTCGCCGATGAGGGCTCAGCCCGAGTGGGGTCGCTTGACTGGGCAGACGCAGACGCAGCCCCGGTCAGCAACCAGAGCATCGCAACCCACATCAAGCAGCGCGACCCACTCATCTTGAAGACACTATAGCCCGTCACGATAGCCTCTTGTCAGCAACCTGCTTGTCATCAACCGGCGCGACCCCGAGAATCGCGCTGCCCCGGAGAGCCGCGGGCGTCACGGATCGAAAATGAAAGACACCATCAGGCAGCGACTGGAAAAACAGGTCGACCGATACGAGGAAGTCGGTCGCCTGCTCGCCGCACCGGACATCGACGGCAGCTCGAATCAATTTCGCGAGCTATCGATGGAGTACGCGCGATTGACGCCGATGGCCGAACGTTTCGAAGCCTATCGTCGCTGCGAGGCGGAGCTGCACGCAGCAGAGGTGCTGGCAACCGATGCTGACGCTGAAATGCGGGGGATGGGTGACGAAGAAGTTCGACGCCTCGAGCCGCTGCTCAGCAGTCTCGAACTCGAGTTGCGCCGCTCACTGATCCCCGTCGATACGCGAGATGCACGTAACGTGTTCCTCGAAATCCGCGCAGGCACGGGTGGCGATGAGGCTGCGATCTTTGCTGGGGATTTGCTTCGCATGTACGCCCGCTACGGCGAGAAGCAAGGCTGGCAGATCGAAACCTTGAGTGAGAGCCCCGGTGAGCATGGCGGCTTTCGGGAGGTCATCTGTCGCGTCATCGGTCAGGGCGTTTTCTCAAAGTTGAAGTTCGAGTCTGGCACCCATCGCGTACAGCGGGTCCCGGAAACCGAGGCTCAGGGCCGCATCCACACCTCCGCCGTCACGGTTGCCATTCTGCCGGAGATGGACGAAGTCGAAGACATTGAGATCAACCCGGCGGATCTGCGGATCGACACCTTCCGCGCGTCAGGTGCTGGCGGCCAGCACGTCAACAAAACCGACTCGGCCGTCCGCATGACCCACTTGCCCACCGGGATCGTGGTCGAGTGTCAGGACGAGCGCTCGCAGCACAAGAACCGCAGTCGCGCTATGTCGTTATTGAAAGCGAAACTATTGGCGAGCGAGCGCGAGAAACGCGATGCTGCGCAAGCGCGAACGCGCAAACTTCAAGTTGGCAGCGGCGATCGATCAGAACGAATCCGGACCTATAACTTTCCGCAAGGACGCGTCACAGACCATCGCATCAACCTGACGCTGTACCAGCTCGAGCAGATCATCGAAGGACGATTGGACGACTTAATCGAGCCGCTGATGCAGGAATATCAGAGCGAGTTACTGGCCGAGGAAGAAGCCTGACGCTCACGCAGCGCCTGGTATTGCGCCCAACCCGTGGCGGTCACGAACGGTTGGAACAAAGCGGCCAATAGCGCCGTCACCACTGACATCGGTAGCAGATCTGCCAAGACGAAACCCGCTAGCGCACCAAGCACGAAGAAGCCCAGTATGAGCATGAGCATCACAACGAGCACGCTCAAACTCTGCCACCACGCGCCACGGACGAGCACCAACGCCCGATCGATACTCACCCGCGCCGATGCATCCTCTGCCAGTAACACCGCCAGCGCAGGCGATAGCGCAACTAGCAGGTAGATTCCTGGTAACAGCAGCACGAGTACGCCCAAGCCGACAAGCGCACTCGAGATCAGGAGAATCAACAGCGCCCGCGGCAAGACGCGCGTGGCCGAGCGGATGTCGGTGATGAGTGACTCGAGATGCCACTGTCGCCGCGCGATCATGAGCCAGCACCAAAGAGTGCCCACACTGGCCAGCAGCATCGCGAACCACCAGCCGAGCGACTTAGGTGCGAGCAACTGTAAGGACTCGCCGCCTTGCAGCAGGTAGACCGACGGCCATTGACCGAGCAATACCGCCAGGAGCGAAAACGGCAAAGTTCGAAGCAAAGTTGCACGAAAGCGCTCGAACGCCAACGCGACGACGTCTCCGACCGGCGGCGGTGCAGACTGAGTTGAATTGCTCACCCGCTCACTGTAGCAAACCTGCCGGAATAACCGCCGAGACTGTGGGCGATGCACCGCTCATGTCACACTTGCGCGCATGAACAGGATGCCTCTACGCGACGCACTCAAGGAGACTCGCGATACGCTCGCGGGCCTCGGCGATGAGGCCACGCGCGAAGCGCAGCACCTGCTCACCGCCTGCTTGAACATTCCGCTCATCGCACAACATACCGAGCCTGAGCGCCTGATCAACGCGCAGCAAATTGACAAACTGCGGGCGTGGGCAGCGCGTCGAGCCTCAGGCGAGCCACTTGCGTATCTCACCGGCCGACGCGAGTTCTGGTCACTCGAATTTGCCGTCACTCCCGATGTACTCGTCCCGCGCCCGGAGACGGAACTCTTGGTCGAGCGAATCCTGTGTCACGGCGATGAACTCGCAAAGCGGCTCGAGAATGGGAATTCGACGTCCATCCGCGTAGCCGATCTTGGTACCGGCTCGGGGATCATCGCGATCACGGTGGCGCATGAACGACCTGACTGGCTGTGCACTGCAGTCGATGTGTCGTCGAAAGCACTGGCCATCGCCGCAGAGAATGCGCAGAACCTCGTTGCGGGCCGAGTCACGCTCCGACACGGCTCCTGGTTCGAACCCCTAGCCGACCAGCACTTCGATGTCATCGCCTCGAATCCACCTTATGTGGACTCGGACGACCCCGTGCTCAAGGGTGATTCGCTGGCATTCGAACCGCTGCTCGCCCTCACGGCAGGACCCGACGCGCTTGCCGCGCTAAACCATCTCATCGAACAGGCGCCGCGACATCTGGTCAACGGTGGCTGGCTCTGTCTCGAGCACGGAGCTGCTCAGGGCCTGGCGATCCGCGAGCGACTTGTGGCGAGGGGCTATGCTCACGTAGTCTCGCATCGCGATTTAGCCGGTCACGAACGCGTGACCGAAGGACAATGGTTGCCCGATGGCAATCGAACATCAGATCTCACCTCAGGATGATCTTCTAATGCTGCGTTTCAAAACCACCGCTGGTGAATTCACCGTTGAACTCTTCGAGAAGGAAGCACCAGAAAGCTGCGCCAATTTTCTGCGCTACGTGGATGAGGGCCACTACGATGGCACGCTGTTCCATCGTGTGATCCCGGGTTTCATGATCCAAGGCGGTGGTTTTGCATCGGGTCTCGAACAGAAGGAAACCCACGAGCCAATTCGTAACGAAGCGACCAACGGTCTCGAGAATCTGCGCGGCACGCTCGCCATGGCTCGCACCAATGACATCAACAGCGCCACGGCGCAGTTCTTCATCAACTTGGTCGACAACGACTTTCTCAACCACAGCCCTGGCAACTACGGCTATGCCGTCTTTGGCCGCGTGACGAGCGGGATGGAGGTGGTAGATGCGATCGCCGAAGTTCCGACGACGCGCCGGCGCGGTCACTCGGACGTGCCGGCTGATGAGGTGGTGATGCTGGCGGTCACCCGCGAGGCAACGGCCTGACACTCGCTGGCATCGCCCGCCGTGTGCTGCGGGCTTTGCTGATCACGGTCGCCACCTCGATCGTGGTGGTACTCCTATTGCGCTGGCTACCGCCGCCAACATCCGCGTTCATGTTGACGGCTCGAGCCGATGCGATGCTGGGCGGAGATTTCCGCTACCGGAATGAGTACGACTGGGTTCCGCTGGAGGCTATCTCGCCGCATGCGGCAATGGCCGCGATCGCGGCCGAAGATCAGTTGTTCCCCTTTCACACCGGGTTCGACTTTGAATCGATCCGCAAAGCCGTCCAGCACAACGCCAAGGGACGACGGGTACGGGGTGCGAGCACCATCACTCAGCAGACAGCAAAGAATCTCTTTTTGTGGTCAGGCCGAAGTTGGGTCCGCAAAGGGCTCGAGGTGTACTTCACCGTACTTATCGAGCTGCTGTGGCCGAAAGACCGGATCCTTGAGGTATACCTCAACGTGGCGCAATTCGGTCGAGGCGTCTACGGAGTACAAGCCGCATCGCGAGAATTCTTTGACAAGGATGCCGCCAAGCTGACTCGTCGACAGTCGGCCCTGCTGGCAGCCGTACTGCCAAACCCGATCAAACTGCGCGCGGCCTCGCCCTCACCCTATGTGCTACGACGCACCGAGCGCATCATGGGACAAATGCGGGCACTCGGTGGCGCGGCGTATCTGCGCCAACTGGACGACGCCGAACCCCGCTGACGCAACCTAAGGTTCGTAACCGAGATTCGGCGCAAGCCAGCGCTCGGCCTCCTGGACTGCGATGCCCTTACGAGCCGCGTAGTCGACCACCTGATCGCGATCAATCTTGCCGAGCGCAAAATAGTGCGCATCGGGATGTGCGATGTACCAACCGCTGACGGCCGCGGTCGGATACATCGCGTAACTTTCAGTCAATCGGATGCCCGTGTTGCGCTCGACATCGAGCAGCGTCCAGAGTTTGGCCTTCTCCGTGTGGTCCGGGCAGGCGGGATAACCTGGCGCCGGTCGAATCCCGCGGTACTCCTCTCGAATCAGCTGCTGATTCGTCAATTGCTCCGCGGATGCGTAGCCCCACAACTCTCGCCGCACGCGCTCGTGAAAATGCTCGGCAGCCGCTTCAGCCAGACGATCGGCCAATGCCTTCAGCAAAATACTCGAGTAATCGTCATGGGCCGCTTCGAATCGCGCTATGTGCTCCTCGATCCCGATGCCCGCCGTGACCGCAAACGCGCCGACGTAATCACGCACACCCGACTCACGCGGCGCGACATAATCCGACAGACACTCGTGCGGCTGACCAGCCGGTTTACCCTTCTGTTGCCGCAAATGCTGCAAGGTGGCGAACACAGCACGTCGTTCCTCGCCCGCGTAAACCTCAATATCGTCCCCGACCGAGTTCGCTGGGAAGAGACCGATGACGGCTCTAACCTCGAGCCACTCCTCGGCAATCAATTGTTTGAGCATGCGACGCGCGTCGGCGTAAAGGTTGCTCGCAGCCTCACCCACGATGGGGTCAGTGAGAATGTCTGGAAACTTCCCAGCAAATTCCCAGGCGTTGAAAAACGGCATCCAATCGATGTAGTCGAGCAAATCGGCCAGTGGATACCCGTCGAACACCTGCACACCCGGGCGCAAGGGCGAAACTGGGCGATACGCCGACCAGTCAATGCGAGGCCGATTCGCGCGCGCTGCCACCAAAGTCGCCTCGGGCTGCTTAACGCTTTTCCCGGCGTGTTGCTCGCGTCGCCTTTCGTGCTCCTCGGCCAACTTGGCCGCAAACACCTTCTTACTCGAAGGCGTCACCAACGATTGGCAAACACCCACCGCCCGTGAAGCATCTTTGACGTAGACCACGGGCTCTCGATATTGCGGTGCAATTTTGACCGACGTGTGCGCTGGGGACGTCGTCGCACCGCCGATCAAAAGAGGCACATCGAAACCCTGACGCTGCATCTCACGAGCAACATGCACCATTTCATCGAGCGATGGCGTAATCAAACCCGACAGACCCACCAGCGCTGCGTTCTCGCGACGCGCTACCTCGAGGATCCGCTCGGCGGGCACCATCACTCCAAGATCGATCACCTCAAAGTTGTTGCACTGCAAGACGACGCCGACGATGTTTTTACCGATGTCGTGTACGTCGCCTTTGACCGTCGCAAGTACGATCTTGCCATTGCTGCGCGCGGCGCCGGACTTGTCGCGTTCGATGAACGGTACGAGATGGGCAACCGCCTTCTTCATCACGCGTGCGCTCTTGACGACCTGCGGCAAGAACATCTTGCCGGCACCGAAGAGATCACCGACCACATTCATGCCATCCATCAAAGGCCCCTCAATAACCTTGATCGGATGCTCTGCCTCAAGACGAGCCGCTTCGGTATCCTCAACGATGAACTCATCTAGGCCCTTGACGAGCGCGTACTCGAGTCGCTTGGAGACAGGCAGAGAACGCCATTCAAGATCGACTTCACGCTTGGTCGAACCGTCGCCCTTGAAGCGCGAAGCCAGCGCCAAAAGCCGTTCGGTCGAGTCGACTCGGCGATTGAGAATCACATCCTCGACCGCTTCGCGCAGTTCCGGCGGAATGTCCTCATAGATCGCGAGCTGCCCCGCGTTGACGATGCCAAGATCCATGCCGGCACGGATCGCGTGATACAGAAACACGCTGTGCATCGCCTCTCGCACCGGATCATTGCCACGGAACGAAAACGACACGTTGCTCACGCCACCGCTCACCATGGCGAGCGGCATGCGCGCTTTGATCTGCCGTGTGGCTTCGATGAAATCGAGCCCATAGCTCGCATGCTCCTCGATACCCGTAGCCACCGCGAAAATATTGGGATCGAAGATGATGTCTTCGGCAGGAAAGCCGATTTTCTCCGTCAGCAGATCATACGATCGCTGACAAATCTCGACCTTACGAGTGATCGAGTCGGCCTGACCTTTCTCGTCAAAGGCCATGATGACGACGGCTGCGCCGTACTGACGGATCTTGTTCGCTTGCGCGAGGAATGCCTCCTCGCCTTCCTTCAGGCTGATCGAGTTCACGATCGGCTTGCCCTGCACACATTTGAGGCCCGCCTCGATCACACTCCACTTCGAAGAGTCGATCATCAACGGTACGCGCGCGATATCCGGTTCTGCTGCAATCAAGTTCAGGAACTTGACCATCGCCGCTTCCGAATCGAGCATGCCCTCGTCCATGTTGACGTCGATGATTTGCGCACCGGCGGCAACCTGCTGCCTTGCCACATCGAGTGCGGCCGAGTAATCACCCGCTTCGATCAGCTTGCGAAACTTCGCTGAGCCGGTGACGTTGGTCCGCTCGCCCACGTTGATGAAGAGGCTGCTCTCGTCGATGCTGAGCGGCTCGAGTCCCGACAAGCGGCATTTGACCGGAACCTTCGAGCGCGCCCGCGGCGCTGAGGGACGGACCGCATCGGCGATGAGGCGAATGTGATCGGGCGTCGTGCCGCAGCATCCGCCGACGATATTGAGCAGACCGGAACTCGCGAACTCGGCGAGGATCGCCGCCGTTTCCGCGGGTGTTTCATCATACTCACCGAAGGCGTTGGGCAAGCCGGCGTTCGGATACGCACAGACATAACGGTCGGAAATACGCGCTAACTCGGCGATGTAAGGACGCATGTCCTTTGCACCGAGAGCACAATTGAGACCAATGGCGAAGAGATCGCCATGACGAACCGAATTCCAGAAGGCCTCGGTCGTCTGCCCCGACAAGGTTCGACCTGACGCATCGGTGATGGTGCCCGAGACCATGACAGGCAGATCGCGACCGAGTGTCGAGAGCACCTGGCGAACCGCGAAGATCGCCGCCTTGGCATTGAGCGTGTCGAACACGGTTTCGATCAAGATCAAATCGGATCCACCCAGCACCAGTGCGCGGGTAGCCTCGGAATAAGCCTCGACGAGTTGATCGAAGTTCACGAGCCGCAGGCCCGGATCATTCACATCCGGAGACAGCGAGGCTGTGCGATTGGTGGGACCTAAGGCCCCCGCCACGAAGCGCGGCGTCCCGGTGCGTGCCGCCACTTCATCGGCCACCTCGCGAGCCAAGCGTGCCGCGCGGTAATTGAGCTCAGGCACCAACGCTTCCATGCCGTAATCGCCCTGAGCGACCGTCGTCGAGTTGAAGGTGTTGGTTTCGACGATGTCGGCGCCCGCTTCAAAGTAGGCGCGATGAATGTCAGCGATGATCTTGGGCTGCGTCAGCGTCAACAAGTCATTATTGCCACGTATATCGCGGCCATAGTCAGCAAATCTTTGACCCCGATAGCCCATCTCATCGAGGCGATGCCGCTGGATCATCGTGCCCATCGCGCCATCGATGATCAAAATGCGCTCTTCGATCGATCCACGCAGTTGACGAACCCGCTCGTCGCGGGCGCGCTCGTCGAGCGACTCGATCGCAAACGGCGCAGCGGTGGCAGTGGCATTCAGTGCACGGGTGTGCGCGATCTCGTCGCGAGGTGTGGCATGAGACTCGCAACCGCACGGCATCGCGGCACTCATGCCGCACCCGTAACAGGGCGCAGGCCCAGAGCGTGACAAATGGCGTAGGTCAGCTCAGCGCGGTTCAGCGTGTAGAAGTGGAATTCGTCGACGCCGTGATGGCGTAAACGGGACACCTGCTCGATCGCCACGTTCGCAGCGATCAGACGACGGGTCTCAGGATCATCATCGAGACCGACGAATCGCTCGGCAAGCCAGTTCGGAATCTTCGCCCCGCAGCGCGCGGCAAACCGCGTCACTTGGGGAAAACGCGTGATCGGCAAAATCCCAGGGACGATGCTGACGTGGATGCCCGCAGCGACACAGCGATCGCGGAAGCGCAGATAATCGTCAGTGTCGAAAAAAAACTGCGTGATGGCTCGAGATGCACCGGCATCGATTTTCTTGCGCAGATTATCGAGATCAGCTTCAGCCGATGGCGCCTCGGGGTGAGTCTCTGGGTAAGCAGCGACCGAAATGTCGAAGTCGGCAACCGATCGCAACCCGGCCACGAGATCCGATGCGTAGGCATAGCCATCTGGATGTGGCTCGTACTGTGTCGCGCCCTGCGGTGCATCACCTCGCAGCGCGACGATGTGCCGGATTCCTTCACGCCAATACTGCCGCGCAACCTCGAGCACTTCCGCTCGCGTGGCCCCGACACAGGTCAGATGCGGCGCACCGGTCAGATGAGTCTCGCGTTGAATGCGACTGACGAGCTGATGTGTCCGGTCGCGCGTCGAGCCATCCGCGCCATACGTCACCGAAACGAAGCGTGGCGAGAGCGGTGCGAGCCGCTGCACCGATTGCCAGAGCGTAGTCTCCATCGCCGCATCGCCGGGAGGAAAGAACTCGAAAGACACACGGATCGAACTCGATGACATGGACGCCACACTCCTCAAGCAGACACGGACAGCACCGGCACCACGGCAGCTCGACGAGCGCGGGCGCGGGCACGAAAAACGAGCAGATGACGACCCTCGGCTTCCACCGGGATCAACGACTGGCAGTCGAAGGCCAATTCCTGCAGCAACGCGCGTAGGCGCGTCGGCGGCGCACCGCCCGCCTGCTCTAGCAAGTCGTAAGCGATAGCGCACCACAGAATGCCGTCATCGGTTAATTGGGTGCGTGCGCGCGAGATCAGACTCGCCAACTGCGCCGCATCTTTGATCTCACCGGCGAGCGGTATGTCGATCACGACGTCGAAACGCTCTTGCTGCCGCAATTCGGAATTGGCTCGAACTTCCAAGCCCGCGGGCTGATCCTGCGACCAGGCCTTCAGCAGCGCGAGTTCGTGTTTGTCGCGAGCACGCAGTGTCAATTGCGCATCCGAGTTCGAGAGACTCTCGAGCAACTCACGATGCTGGGTACGAGCGAGCACGCGCGCACCGGCGAGATCTCGCATCAACTCCCCTTCGATGGCCACCCGCAGGGTGCGCCCGAGGCGCCCTGTCTGCAGCCACTCGTGGGTGGCTGCGCGAAGCAAAGCCGGATTACGCGCCGCGACCTCGATAGCCCGCAGCCGCGCGCGCGCTTCGCGTAGCGCCGGGTCATCTGGATCGAGTCGCTGTAACAAGAGACCCAGCAAGTCGCGGGCGAAGCCGCTGTCGGCGACCGGCAGGTACTCGACTCGCTGCCCACGGCGCACGCGACGCAGCAGACCCGCGAGCGCGAGCTGCTTAAGTTGCCGCGAAACGTTCGGTTCGCTATCGGCCGTCGCGGCGGCAAGCTCAGAGACACTGGTGGGTTGATCGCTGCACAGGCGCAGCAGTCGCAGACGCGCGGGGTCGGCCACGGCCCGCAGCGCGCGGACCATGAACTCCGAATCGTACTTGATTTCAGAGTTACTCAACATTGCATAACTATAGAGATTGGGGCCCGAACTGTCCACGAACAAAATAGTTTCAAGTGAAACTATAATGCCGCCTATGAACCTAGCCACCTCGCCTCGCGACAACCCCATGGGCCTCGACGGCTTCGAATTCGTCGAATTCGCCTCACCGCAACCCGGTGTTCTGGAGCCCGTCTTCGAAGCCATGGGCTTCACCTTGGTTGCCCGTCACCGCTCCAAGCAGGTCACCCTGTTTCGCCAAGGCGGAATCAATTTCATCCTCAACAGCGAACCCGCTAGTCAGGCCGCCTACTTCGCCGAAGAGCATGGACCCGGCGCCTGCGGCATGGCTTTTCGCGTTCGCGATGCGCATCACGCCTATTCCAGGGCACTGAAGCTGGGCGCCCAGCCCATCGAGGTGCCAACCGGCCCCATGGAGCTGCGCTTACCCGCGGTGCGCGCCATCGGTGGCGCTGCGCTCTACCTCATCGATCGATATCACGATGGCAGCAGCATCTACGATATCGACTTCACGTTCTTGCCCGGAGCCGATCGCGCACCGACCGGCGTTGGGCTCACGCATATCGATCACCTCACCCACAACGTCTATCGTGGACGCATGGCGCACTGGGCTGGGTTCTACGAGCGACTGTTCAACTTTCGTGAGATTCGTCACTTCGATATCCAAGGCACACATACCGGTCTGCAGTCCCGCGCGATGACGGCGCCCGACAATCGCATTCGTATTCCCTTGAATGAAGAAGACGGCAAAGGTGGCGGACAGATCGAAGAGTTTTTGATGCGATTCAACGGCGAGGGCATCCAGCACATTGCTTTGGCTACCACCGATCTGTGCGCCACCGTCGACCAACTGCGAGCGCGCGGCGTGCCCTTGATGTCGGCACCACCAGCAACCTACTACGAGGCGCTCGAAGAGCGCCTACCGGGGCACGATCAACCCGTCGCGATGCTGCAGGAGCGCGGCATCCTGCTCGATGGCGATACTCGCGGCGAAAAGCGACTGCTGCTGCAGATCTTCTCCGAGTGCATGGTGGGCCCACTTTTCTTTGAATTCATCCAGCGCGAGCGTGATGAAGGCTTTGGTGAGGGTAACTTCAAGGCATTGTTCGAGTCACTGGAACGCGACCAGCTGCGTCGAGGTGCGCTGCGTACCGAGAGCACCGCCGTATGAGCCTTACACAACGCATTCACCATGTGGCCTACCGCTGCAACGACGCGCGCGAGACCGTCGAGTTCTATCGCGATATGCTCGGCATGGAATTCACCGTTGCTTTCGCCGAGGATCGAGTCCCCTCCACGGGCGAACACGACCCTTACATGCATGTCTTTCTGGATGCCGGTGGTGGCAACGTCCTCGCCTTTTTCGAGCTCCCGACTCGCCCACCGATGGGTCGCGATCCGAACACCCCGCAATGGGTGCAGCACATTGCCTTCGAGGTGGTCGATCTCGCGACACTGAGCCTCGCTCGCGCACGCTTGCTCGAGCGTGGAATCGAAGTCGTTGGACCCACAGACCACGGCTTGTTCCGCTCGATTTATTTCTTCGATCCGAATGGTCATCGCCTCGAGTTGACCTGCAACACGGCCAGTGACGAGGCGACTGCGAAGGCGCGCGCCAACGCAGAACCGATGTTGGCCGAGTGGAGCCGCACGAAACGGGCACCGAAGCACAATGCTTGGCTGCACTCATCCTCGGAGCACGAATCATGAAGCTCGCGAGCGTGCGCGATGTCCACCATCGCCGCGACGGACGTCTTGTCGTCGTCTCGCGCGATCTCACACGCTGCCTCGACGCTCAGTCGATTACACCGACACTGCAGGCAGCGCTCGACGATTGGGCGCAAATCGAACCATCGCTCCAAGCCCTGAACGCACGCGTCAACGCGGGCGAAGGCATGGCTTTCGATCCCTCAGAGTGTCTCTCGCCGCTGCCACGCGCCTATCAGTGGGCCGACGGTTCCGCCTACGTGAATCATGTGGCCTTGGTCCGCAAAGCTCGCGGGGCGGAATTACCGCCGTCTTTCTGGAGCGATCCGTTGATGTACCAAGGCGGTTCCGATGGCTTCCTCGCTCCGACCGACGATATCCCGCTCGTCAATCCGCAATGGGGTCTCGACTTCGAGGCCGAGCTCGCGGTGATCACCGACGATGTACCGCAAGCCTGCGATGCAAGTACGGCCCGCGAGCACATCCGATTATTGATGCTCGTGAACGATGTCTCGTTGCGAGGCCTGATCCCGGGCGAACTGGCCAAAGGTTTTGGATTTTTCCAGTCGAAGCCGGCCTCGGCTTTCTCGCCGGTCGCCGTCACGCCCGACGAACTGGGGACCGCATGGGATGGTGGACGCGCACACCTGCCGCTACTCGTCCGACTCAATGGCCGAGACTTCGGACGCGCCAACGCCGGCGTCGACATGACCTTTGACTTTCCAGCACTCATCGCTCACGCGGCAACGACCCGAAGCCTCACAGCCGGCACCATCATCGGTTCCGGTACGGTATCCAATCGCGATGCTGACGGTGGTCCTGGTCGCCCGGTTGCCGAAGGTGGACTCGGTTACTCGTGTATCGCAGAACAACGTACGGTGGAACAGCTGCGTACCGGCACCACGTCAACCCCATTCTTATCGCCAGGCGATCAAGTCAAAATAGAGATGCGGGATGCAGACGGTCGATCGATCTTTGGAGCGATCGACCAGCGCGTCGTTGCCATCGAAAGATCATGAATGACTTGCTGATACTCGATCGATTTCTTCCCTACAGACTCTCGGTGCTCAGCAATACGGTGAGCACGGCGATTGCAAACCGCTACACCGAGCGATTCGATCTGCGCATTCCCGAATGGCGAGTCTTGGCCGTACTCGGTATGCAGCCAGGCCTGTCGGCGGCCGACGTCGCGGCGAGGACTGCGATGGATGCCGTGGCCGTGAGTCGTGCCGTCACCCGCTTACTCAAACAAGGTCGACTAGAGCGCCGCTACACCTCACAAGATCGTCGTCGCTCCGAGCTTCGGTTGTCCGTGCAAGGGCAGCGCGTCTACGAAGAAATCGTTCCCATTGCACGAGCCTATGAGCGCACCCTGCTCGACGGTCTCGATGTAACCCAACGTCTCGAACTCGATCGCTTGCTGCAACTGCTGACACAGCGAGCCGATCGCTTGACCATTCAACCACCGATTCAAGACGAGAATTGACATGCCGACCCAACTCCCCAAGCGCCGTCTCACCCTCATCGACCAGATCATCAAGGCGGCTAAAGGCCACGCCGAGCGGATGCCGCTCGATCTACTGCGACGTTATTTCAGCGGTGTCGGCGAGGAAGACCTCGCAGCGCGCGAGGCCGCCTATTTGGCCGGCATCGCCGGCTTGCATTTCGGCATGGCCGAGAAACGACGCACCGACCAAACGCTGTTGAAGATCGTGCATGTGTCCGACTCGAGCAGTCTGGTACTGATTGCCACCGATGATCGCCCGTTCCTGGTCGAATCGCTCGGAATCGCTTTTGCGGAAACGGGAGTCGCCGTACGGATGCTGGTCCATCCTGTACTGCATGTCAGACGAGATGGGCGTGGTCGTTTGCTATCAACCCACGACGACGCTCACGAGCGCGCCCGCACTGAGTCTTGGCAGTTATACGAAATCGATCGACTCTGGGATCCCGACTCGACCGAGCGCCTGGAAGCACGCCTGCATGTCGCACTGGAGCACGTACAGCTCGCCGTCACCGACTGGATGACGATGCGCGCCAAGGTTCGTCGAGCCATTGAGCAACTCGCCAAAGCCCCGTTACGTGGCGAGAGAGCGCAACAGCGCGACGAAGCGATCGCTCTACTCGACTGGATGGAGGGAGCCCACTTTGTCTTCCTCGGCTATCGATATCAACGCCTGACGCGCGGCGCACATCGTGATCGTCTGCAAGCCGATCAACGCAGCGGGCTCGGTATTCTGCGTGCCGGATCGCTCGAGAAGAGCGGCACCGAGAACTTGCAAGGTGAACTGCGCGACGCCATGCGCAGCACCGATCCGCTGATCATCACGAAATCGGCATTACGCTCCACTGTGCACCGTAGTGGACATCTAGATCATCTGACTATCAAAGATTTCGATAAGCAAGGTCGTGTTCAAGGTGAACATCGCTTCCTCGGTCTGTGGACCGCCACGGCTTACTTCGCATCACCAAACGACATCCCGGTCGTACGCCGCAAAGTTTCTGAAGTCATCACGCGTTTCGGCCTCGACCCCCGCAGTCACGATGGCAAGGCCGTGCTTGCCGTACTCGAGACCTGGCCTCGGGACGAGCTGTTCCAGTCTACTCCGACCGAACTCGTCGACTTCGTCCGTGGTGTCGTCAACCTCTACGATCGTCCGACTACACGCGTGATGCTGCGCCACGACCCGCTCGGTCGGTTCTGGTCCTGTATGGCTTTCGTACCCCGCGATCGCTACACGACAGAAGTCCGTCATCGCATCGAGGCACTGCTGACACGACATTGCGGCGGCATTGATCTCGAGTCGCAGGTTCAGATCGCCTTGTCCAACCACGCGCGCTTGCATGTGATGATTCGGGGCGGAGTCGAGAAACTCTCGGGCATACAAGTCGCTGCACTCGAGCGCGAAGTCGCCGATGCCGTCGCCACCTGGACGGATCACCTTCGTGCGACCTTGCAAGGCGCGCTCGCGCCGGCGGCGGCAGCGCGACTCTTTCAGCGCTATGCGCCATGCTTTCCCTTGGCGTATCAAACAGCCGTGTCACCGTCGACGTCGCTGCGTGACATCAACGCGATGGAACATCTGGCGAGCTCGAACGCCACCACGCACTGGCGAGTCCACCGCCCTGAGGGTGATGCCGGCATTATCGAGCCTCATTTACATCTTCGTCTGGTACGACGTGGCTCGAGTCTGCCGATCGCCGATCTGGTGCCGATGTTCGAAAACTTCGGCTTGCGTCTTTTGGGAGAGCAATCTTGGATCGTAGGCGACGCAAGCTCGCAGAAGAATGCCATCCAGGACTTCGATATCGAACTGAAGGCAGACGCCAAGTTTGATGTTGATGTCGACGGTGATCGACTGCTCGAGGGCTTGCAATCCGTTCGCGACGGGCTGATCGACAACGACGGTTTCAACCGACTGTTGCTGTCGACTCCGCTCGACATCCACCAAATCAACGTGCTGCGCGCCTGCTGTCGATACCTGCTGCAAGCGGGCATCCCCTTCAGTCAACGCTACATGGAGCGCACGCTGGAGTCGAACACAGCCGTCGCCCACGATTTGTACCAGCTCTTTGCTGTGCGGCACGACCCCAAACTACGCAAAGAAACACGCGAAAAAACCGAAGCTCAGGTTCTGACCCGTCTAGCCAAACGACTCGACGGCATCGTAAATGCAGACGAAGACCGCATCCTGCGAAGATTCCAAGCGGTCGTTCTGGCCATCCTCCGCTGCAATTTCTTCCAGCGCAGCGAGAACGGTGAGCATCGTCCGGTACTGGCATTCAAGCTCGACCCGAAGGGGATTCCCGACTTGCCGCTGCCGCGACCGCGCTACGAGATATACGTGGTCGGTCCGAGGGTCGAGGGCGTGCACCTACGTATGGGTGAAGTGGCTCGAGGTGGATTGCGCTGGTCGGATCGTCGCGAAGACTTCCGAACCGAAGTGCTCGGGCTGATGAAGGCGCAGAACGTCAAGAACACGGTCATCGTTCCGGTCGGCGCCAAAGGCGGCTTCGTTGCGCGCCAACTGCCGAGCGGGCCGCGCGATGCCATCCAGACCGAGGGCGTTGCGGCGTATCGCCAATACATCAACGCCCTGCTCGATCTCACGGACAATATCGTCGCCGGCCGCGTTGCACCGCCGCCGAATCTTCACCGTCGCGATGGTAACGATCCGTATCTCGTCGTCGCTGCGGATAAAGGTACGGCAACCTTCTCGGATATCGCCAATGCGATCGCCGTCGAGCGCGGCTTCTGGCTGGGTGACGCATTTGCCTCCGGCGGATCCGCCGGCTACGACCATAAGAAGATGGGCATCACAGCGCGCGGCGCCTGGGAGTGCGTGAAGCGACACTTCCGCGAGCTCGGGAGAGACATTCAGCGCGAGCCTTTCACGGTTGCCGGTATCGGCGATATGTCCGGCGACGTCTTCGGTAACGGCATGCTCTTGTCGCAGCAGATCAAACTAGTCGCCGCGTTCAATCACCAGCATATCTTCATCGATCCGAATCCGAATCCTGCCACTAGCTTTGCCGAGCGAGTGCGTCTATTCGCGCTGCCCCGCTCCGCTTGGACGGACTACAACGCCCGTCTCATCTCCAAGGGCGGTGGTATCTACGAGCGTAGCGCCAAGGCCATTCCACTCAGCGTAGAGGTTCGCTCGATGCTAGGCATCGACGCGACCTCCGCCACTCCGAACGACGTTATTCGCGCCATTCTTTGCATGTCTGTCGATCTGCTTTGGAACGGAGGCATCGGCACCTACGTCAAGGCAAGCGACGAACCCCAATCCGCAGCGGGCGATCGCAGCAACGATGCCGTCCGCGTCGATGGTCGCGATTTACGAGCGAAAGTCGTCGGTGAAGGCGGCAACCTCGGCTGCACGCAACGCGGGCGTGTCGAGTACGCCCTCACCGGTGGACGCATCAATACCGACTTCATCGACAATTCGGCGGGCGTCAATACTTCCGATGTCGAGGTCAACCTCAAGATTTTGACTTCGGCCATCGAATCGCGCGGCGCCTTGCGCAGAGCGGAGCGTGATCGTCTGCTCGCACGCTTAACGGGGGACGTGACGAAACTCGTTCTTCGCAACAACTACCTGCAGAGCCAAGCGCTCTCCACGCTCGAGTTGCAGTCGGCCGCGCGACTGCCGGAACTACAGAGTCTGATCAGACATCTTGAGCGTAAAGGCGAACTCGATCGCCAAGTCGAGAATCTACCGGACGACGAGGCACTGGCCACGCGTCGCAAACAAGGACTCGGCCTCACGCGCCCTGAACTGGCCGTCGTGCTCGCCTACTCGAAGATCTCTCTCTATCGGCAATTGATCGATACCAATTTGCCGGACGACAGCTACTTTGCCCAGGAAGTGGAGCGATACTTCCCGTCCGCTGTAACGCAGCGCTTCAGCAAAGACATTCGACGACACCAACTGCGACGAGAGATCGTCACCACTGCCGTAACCAACAGCCTGGTCAATCGCATGGGACCGAGCTTCGTCATGCGCGCCTGCGAAGAAACCAGCGCCTCGGCAGCGGATGTCGCTCGCGCATACAGCATCGCTCGTGAGTTACTACAGGCACGCGATATCTGGAGCGACATCGAAGCGCTCGACAATCGCATCCCAAGCGAAGCGCAATACGCCGCTTACGCCGACACCGCCAGAACCCTGCGCCATGCGACGATGTGGTTGTTACGACGTCAGAGCGCACTGGTCGTGGCTGACACCGTGTCTGAGTTGAGCGCTCCAGTGCGGAACTTTCAACAAATCGTCCAACGCAGTCTCAGCGGCGATCTCAAGCGCGAGTTCGTGTCGACAGAGCAGCGTTACCTCGACGCAGGCCTGCCTGCAACACTGGCGACTCGGTTGGCAAATGGAACCTCGCGCGATGCCGCGTTCGACGTGGCAGAGCTGGCTAAACTGCAGCGGCGCCCTATCGTCGCCGTTGCGGCTGATTGGTTTGCGATCGGTGAGAAGCTGAAGCTCGATTGGCTAGGATCCCGAATCGACCGCCTGGTTGTGGACGGCCCACTGCAGGCGATCGCACGCTCGGGGCTACGCGAGGCCGTACGCAAACTGCAACGTGCGATCGTCACTGCCGCCGCGACGCAAGATTACAACCGATGGTCTGCTAGCCGACGGGAAGCCTTGGCTCGCTGGGAGCGAACCTTAGCGGACGTGTCGGCAGGGGGCTCAAGCGACTTCGCCGCCCTGTCGGTGTGTGTCGACAGCCTGCGCAGCCTCACCGACTGAACAGCTCTGTTTAACTGTCGCGATTGGCCTTCGTGTGCATCGGAGTGCGAGCCGCTAACCAGGCTGCCGCCACGATACCGATGGCCAACGCCGACAGTTGCCAGGCGTAGTCTTCCGGGTGCTCCCAGAACTCGGTAAACCAGTGCCAGCGACCGCCAAGCTCGACCGCGTTCCAGGCGATGATCGCCGTCGGAATGCCGTACCGTATCGCGGTCGTCACGCGCCAAAACAACATCAAACGACGGAACAAATAAACCGCCCAGATGACGTTGAGAAAAAACACAGCATAGGTCACAGGATGACGGTCGCCTGCGAAATCCTTGTGATACAAAAACAGCAGGACGAGGTAAAAAAACCAAATCACATAGACCGTCTCGAGCGCCGTGATCGCCGCAAAGTTGCGCTCATGATGCGGATTGGGTTTGCCCGTCTTCAGTCTCAGATGGCGCTGAAACCAGACAAAGAAATTGCACTTGGTTTCTTTGTTGAAAAGAAAATAGACCAGTGTCGATCCGAGCACACCGATCGATGACATCATCACGAGATATTCGGCCTTCGTCGCGATGACGCCGGGCTTAAAAGGATCCATCAAATCGGGAACACCGAGATCCTCGCCCGACCAAACGAACGCGAATTCCACCCAACCCGTCCACAAAAAAGTCCCGGCCCAAAATCCGTACCATGTTGCCGATACTTCATTGGGATGGCGCATGCCGAGCCAGAGCAAGAGCGCGCCCAAGGCTCCGAGAGCGAACGCCGACTCGAACACATAACCGGGACCAGGCCAGATCTCCTCCATCATGATCATCACGGTGTGGCCGAGTGCCTGCACCACGAAGACGATCAAAAATGCCACCAAGCCGATGTAGGGCGGTCGATGGAGCCAGCTCTTCACACCCCCGTTGCCCGAGGTCGTAGACTCGAGATTCGCGCTCATGTTTTTCTCCCGCGATCTGACGCCGCGATGTGATCCCCTTTCGGTCCGAGTCTATGCCCGGCCATCGGACGAGGACAACAGACCCCTGTGCTAGCATCTGCGCCCTCGATTCCACCCCAACGTTGCGGGAGCACGGCAAAAATGGCGGGAAAACTGGTCCTGGTACGTCACGGTCAAAGCATCTGGAACGTGGAGAATCTGTTCACTGGTTGGACGGATGTCGATCTCTCGCCGCAGGGGCGTATTGAAGCTGCCAATGCGGGTCGTGAAATCCAAAAAGCCGGTATCGATGTTGACGTCGCCTACACCTCGGTTCTCAAGCGCGCGATCCGCACGCTTTGGATCGTGCTCGACGAAATGGATCGCATGTGGGTGCCGATCGAAACGAACTGGCGCCTGAACGAGCGTCACTACGGCGCCCTGCAAGGTCTCAACAAGGCACAGACGGTGGCCGAACATGGCGAAGCACAGGTGAAAATCTGGCGCCGCAGCTATGACATCCCACCGCCGCCGCTGTCGGTCGATGACCCGAGACATCCGCGTTTCGATGGTCGCTACGCGGGGATCGATCCTGCTCTGCTACCTGCGACCGAGTCGCTCAAAGATACCTTGGCTCGCGTGAAGCCAATTTGGGACAACGGCATCGCGCCGCAACTGCGCGCCGGCAAGAACGTGTTGGTGACGGCGCACGGCAATAGCCTGCGCGCGATGGTCAAAATGCTGGACGACGTACCCGAGCAGGACATCGTCGAGCTCAACATCCCGACGGGCGTGCCTTTGCTCTATGACCTCGATGCCAACCTGCAGCCGCGTAGTCACCGCTATCTTGGAGATCAGGCCGCGATCGAAGCCGCTGCCGAAGCGGTAAAGCGGCAGACTGAAAAACGTTAAGCCTTGCCCGGAGCCCAACCGTCGTAGCGACCGCCCGATGCCTCGGCTAATTCGCGTAGGCGCTGCGAAGCCGCTCGGATCACCGGAACATGCAGGTGCATCGACTTGACCGCATGAACGCTGACCGGGTGCGCACCACCTTCGGCTGATTCGCGCATCTCGATCGCATAGCCGTCGGCTTCCAACTGACCCGCCACCGTTCGCGCCGCTTCCAGGGTGGGCATGGCGATGAAGAAATCGATCTGCAGGGGTTGGAAGGGATCGACGCCGCCGCGACGCAGCCGTTCGATCAGCTTAGCGTCCCAATCATCGGCTCGATGCGTGGCCGTGCGACGCACCTGATAAACGATGCGTGCAACCGCGATGCTTGCGGCCGCCACTAGAAACAGAACGAACCAATCCACCGCGCGCGCCCGTCACTCGTCCGGTGCGATGGTAACGCGCAGCCCGTCGAGCGCGTCGGTCATCTCTATCTGACAAGAGAGGCGTGAGCCTTCCTTGTGATGCGCCAACTCGTCAATCAATTCACGCTCATCCGACATCGGAGCCGGAATCTTGGCCGCCCAAGAGGGATCGATATAGACATGGCAAGTGGCACAAGAGCACATGCCGCCGCAGATCGCCGAAATGCCGTACTCGAGTTCGCGCAGCGTTTCCATCAATTTGACACCGGCTCGAGCGGGAACGTCGTGCTCCACACCGTCGCGGTCGATTACCTTCAAGGTAGGCATTCGCTCATCCTGTATCCACTTTGAAACCGGGCTGCCTAGTTTGCCTAGGCGTGGGGCGCGTTTCCAGCAGAATGCGACGCCAGTGCTACCCAAACCCCATCCAAGATGCGGCGCGCCTCGACCCACCAGCCGAGGCGTCGAACTTGCTCTGCGTGCCCCGGGCAACCAAGTGCGTCGAAAATCGTCTCTGGCCACCAATCAGGGCGCGGCGCTGTGGCGTGCTGCGCCTTCTGCCACTCCGCCTGCAATACCGATGAGGCGTTCAGCAAACCTGCCAAGTCCTCCAGAGGATGACCGGCGTGCGCATATTCCCAGTCGATGCAGACCAATCGCCCATCCGCTCGGCGCAGCACATTGCCCGAATGCAGATCACCGTGCACGAGACACGATCCGACACGCGATGCAGCACTCTCGGCTGACGCCCCCTCCTCTGCTCCCGTCCGAAGCACCCGCCACTGCTGCTGCCATATCAGCCACGCACTCGAATCGACCCGACTCAGCCGATCGAGTAACTCGTCGAGGCGATGCGATACATCGAGCCTCGGTACGTCCTGCGTGCCCAACCTGCGCAGTTGCTCAAGCAGCGCCCAGAGCGCCGATCTCGACGGCGAGGCAACGAGCTCATCCACGACGATGGGCACACCATCGACCCACTCAATCTCCATCCAGCACGATGCCCAATCCACATCGGTGATCTGCGGGGCGATACCCGCTTGACTGGCCAAGCGATGCGCCGCCAATTCCGCATCGCGGCTCGCACCCAACCACGACGCTCGCGTCGCACTGCTCCAGTGCCGACGAACGAGCCGTCGACCCTGAACCTGCCGACATTCGATGCGGTTGCCAGTCAGCGACTTGAGACCAGACGCACTCATGTGCGCTGTTGCCACCAACTACGCAGTCCGAAAATCGCAATGACGAAATAAATGCAATACAGCATCGCCACGAACATCAAGCCCTGCGCCGAGTACATGTAGAACGACAAGGCATCGACCAGAAGCCAATACAGCCAATTTTCGAGGATCGCTCGAGCGGTCATCCAAGTGGCGAGCAAACTGAGACCCGTGACGACCACATCCAGATGCGGCCACGCCGCAGCCGTATGCTGCTGCAATAGCGGCGCACCGAACCAGACCAAAGTGGCGATGACGACCCACGCGACGAGGTGTCGTTGCCAACCCCACATGGTCACGGCAATGACCTTCTCACCCGGTGCAACCTTCGACCAGTGCCAAAAACCGTACACGGCCATCAACACGTAAGCGGCCTGTAGCACCGCCTGCAGCGGCAACGCCGCGCCCGCCGCCAACCACACCAACACGGCAGACGAGGCGGCACCAAAGACCCAAGCCCAGCGAATCCGCTTTACGGCTAGGATCGCGTAGGTGACACCGCACAGCAGTGCCATGTGCTCAGCCCAATGTGTCGCGAGTAGTTGATCGAACCAGATTTGCACTTAGTGCACCGTCCACGTCACATTGAGCCCGGCGCGCCGCGGATCAGCCAGCTGCACATACAGCTTGTTGGGATAATCAGGCGGCTCGTTACCAAAGAAAAAACCGCGTTGGGCGTAATCGTCATCGAGCGCATTTCGAACCCAAAGATCAACCCGCCAACGCCTACTTTCGTATCCGGCGCGCAGATTGAGCAGATTGTAGGACTCGGAACGCTCGTCGTGACTGTCACTGAAGTAAAACGCAGCGACATGTTGCACATCGGCCCTGGCGAACCAACCTCGCTCGTGGCGATATTCGGCACTCAACGCGGCTTGTCGCGCCGGCGCATGCGCCTGCTCGCGACCGGCAAGATCACGATCCACCGTCACATAGTCCAGAAAGCGGGTACGCAAAACACCCGCCGACGCGGATAGCTGCCAACGCGCCGACAACCTACGGCTGATGCTCGCTTCGAGACCGGCATTCTCGCCACGGGCCGCATTGTCCGTGAGGTAGATGAACGACAGTGGATCGCCCGGATCGAGTTGAGCCGAAGTACTCACCTGTTGATCCGCGCGTCGCATGAGAAATAGGTTCGCCTCGAGGCGCCACAGACGATTGGGATCCTCGGCCTTGTAGCCGAGCTCGATCGAGTTCAAAACTTCTTCCGCGAACTCGCGACGATCGGCCGGAATCACGGCACCAATATTGAAACCCCCGGCCTTGTAGCCGCGCGCGAGCGACACGTACGCGCGCTGATGCGAACCGATTCGGTAGCTGAGGGAGAGGTTACCACCCCACATGCTCTCGAGCGGCGCGAGATCCGTGCCATCGGTGTCGATGTACTCGGAGTCGCGATGCTCGAGGCGTGCGCCGACCGTGAGCGTCCAGCGACTCGAGAGCGCCTGATCGAGCGAGCCGTAGAGCGCGGCGTGCCGGGCGCGATAATCGCTTTGCAATCGACGATAGATCTCGCCGCCGTAGAGATCGAGCTGATCGTTGGTTTCGCGGATATCGAGACCATAGAGGCCGATAATCCACCCTCCGTCGTTCGATAACCAACGCAAGTCCTGGCTGACGGTTCGACGATCTCGCAGGAATCGCGAGGTGAAATCGTAGTCAGGATCAAAACCCCAGTCGCCGTCGAACGAATAAAGAATGTCTGCATCGACAAGCGCAGTGACGCTACGAAACTCTACCTCCCCATCGCGCGCCAGCTGCAACGACATGCCGTATGAACGCTGTCGATCATGCCCGGGATCGTCCGAGCGAGTCCGTCTTGAGTTGTCGATGGAGAACGCATCAAAGCCGTTATCCTGATCCACAGCGAGCACAGACCAATCCGCTTGCCATTGCGGTGCGAAGCGATGCGTGCTGCGCCAGCGCAAGGTGTCCTCTGACAAACCGTTGGTGTCGTCGCGACCCAAGAATTCGTTATCGCGTGCGCCATCGGCGCGATAACGCTGGGCGGCAATACGCCAGGCAGACTCCGAACCGAGTGCGCCGCCCGCAACGAGCCCCAGTGACGCCACACCGGCCTCGCCCCAACTGGCCTCCCAACGCTGCTGCTGCTCGTCGGTCGGTTTTTGGCTACGCACGTGGAGCAAGCCCGCTAACGCATTGGCGCCGAAGGTGGTTCCTTGAGGCCCCCGCAGTACTTCGATCTGCTCGAGATCGAGCAGCATCGCCGGCATGCCGATTCCCGAGAAGTCCATTCCATCGATCAAAAATCCAACCGACGGGTTCGGAGCGCCTTGCCATTGATCCGTCTCGCCGATTCCACGCAATTGAAAATAGCGAGGCCGAGAACTGCCCGACGCCCAATTCAGGTTCGGCACCAGCGGCAAGACATCTTGCAGATGCTGCAAACCAGCCTCCTTCAGCGTAGCTCGATCGAGCACGGTGACGCTGGCTGGAACTTCCAGAGACGCCGCCGGCCGCAGAGTTGCCGTCACGATGACCTCTTCCAGGGTGGGCTCAGACGCCGCCGCAGCCATCGGCATGGCGAGCGCGAGCGATACGAAAGCAAAACACGAAAGACGAGATGGATACACCTGCTCCCTCCGCCGGTACTAACCGGATCAGGTTCAACGGGTTCGCCGCCCCATGCGACGTCTCAGGCCCGAAGGCCACCCCAAGGTAAGTGGTTATTTTGCTTGAAAATCAGCCGGTTGCAAGTGCGGGGTGCAGTTGGCGAGCGACTTGCCTACAATCGCGCCCCTTGCGTCAGCCAATGGGGCCCTCGCCCGATGGGAGGCAGATCATGTCGAGAACCGTACAGGTCTTTCAGGTCGACGCGTTCACGCGGCAACTTTTCACGGGCAATCCAGCAGGTGTCGTACTTGGCGCCGAAGTGTTGAGCGATGAGGAGATGCTCGCCATCGCCCGCGAACTCAACAATGGTGATACCGCCTTCGTGCTGCCCCCTGAGGCAGACGATCACGATTTGCGCGTACGATTTTTCACACCACGCACCGAGTCTGCGTTCGTGGGTCACGCCACGATCGCGACGCACTACGTGCTCTCGCGTGATCGCGCGCCGCACCCCGGACGTGCTCGGCAAAAACAAAAAGCCGGCCGGGTCGATGTTGAAATTCGCGGCACCGGCGATGACCGCCGCATCGCCGTTCGACAACCGGCGCCTCCGTTAGGTCGTGAGCTGAATGAACGTGAGCGACTCGCTGTGCTCGACGCGCTGGCGCTCTCGAGTGCCGATCTCGATCCACGCTGCGAAATGCGCATCGTCGGTGGCGCCGGGAATCGACTATTGATCGGCGTGCGCGGCAGTCAGCAATTAAAGCAAATGAAGCCGGACTTCGGCCGCCTGACCACGCTCTCGGCACAGCTCGGCGCGTCGGGGCATTTCGTATTCACGACTGAATCAGGTCAACCGGACTGCCTTACCCTCTCGCGCATGTTTTGTCCGGCCATCGGTATTCCCGAAGATCCGGTGAGCGGTAACGCACACGGACTGCTTGGCGCCTATCTATTGCACCACGGACTCTTGGAACGCAATGGCGACAAGGTCGAGTTTTCAGGCGCCCAGGGTCAGTTTCAAAATCGGCCGGGGCGAGTCGATGTGGAGTTGGAGTTCGAGGATGGTCGCCTCGCGGGTGTTTGGATCGTCGGCAGTGCGGCGATGGTCTTCGAGACCACGATCACTCTGCCCTGACTTTTAGCGAGCGACGTCCCAGAACAGTGCATCCAAACCGATCCGCAGCCCCGGATCGGCGGACCACTGCCGCTCACGATCGAAACGCACGAACGGCTCGACGTTCAGAAAAAGCCATCGTCCGTGCAGAGGCTTTTTCCAAAAAAAACCGGCCTCATAGAAATCGGCGCCGCTGGCGCTGCGACCACCCGCCTCGAGCCGAAATCCAGCAGCATCACCGAGATCGCGATTTCGCACCTGCGACAAACGTCGATCAGGACTGATGACGGCTTTTGCATGGGCGGATACGAATTGGTAAGACCAGCCGGTCTCGCCGGTTTCATTTAACCAGCGCACGGACAAAGATGATCGGAGTAGGTGTCGCTGCCGCCAGCGATCGATCAAGACGCTACTAGCCAACCCGAAGCCCTCGTCGGTCTCGGCGAACACCTTCAGGAAAGGCTCGATTCGCCACGCACCCGACGAAAACGCCCTGCCGGTTCGCACGGCGACGAAGCCGACCGGCGCCGCCGCCAACTTAGCGCCCACTTCGACATTCATCAATCGAACAGGATCGTAACGCAGACCCGCGCGCAGCGATTCGGTCGCCTGCTCCAGCGTGCTCTCGGAGAGCGCATCGGTCGTGATGAACACGTCCAGACTCTGTTCGAGATTCGGTAAATTCAAAGAAATGTCGAAATCTGCCGCCGTCTCGAAATCGACGGATCCGTCACGACCAAGACCAATCAAATCCACACCGAGCCGAAACGGCGAGACGGGTACCGCAACCGCAACTGCCTCCTCCGAAGGATCGAGAAAACGATGGTCGAAAGAGAGCAAACGTCTCTGGACGCCGAGAAAAATCCGGTTATGCCAGGCATTGAGGCTGGAGGAAGACTCGATCGGCTCGTCCACCAAGCGCTCGATGTCGAGCATCGATGGTCGAATTTCAATGATAGCTGGTGTAACTTCGGCTGCTATCAGCCGCGGCATCGAGCCGATCAGCAAAATGCATCCGAGCGCGATGCATCCGAGAATGGATTGGGACCATCGAATCATGCAATCGAGTGTAGCCTCGTTTTTCACTGCTCAGGGAATCGCGATATGAGAAAACAATGCTTGCTAGCAGTCGGACTCTGCTTCGCATCGACGGCACCGCTCGATGCCGCCATCCCGTTGTGCGCGACAGAAGCGCAACGCTCCACCATCCAAGCAGCGATGGCGGATCCTGCCAAGCCGGCACCCTACCGCGTCGCTGCCAAGCTCTCTTTGCCAGAGGCTACCGTGCAAAGCGCACTGCCATCGGCAAGCTACGGTATCGCTGCCAGCCATTTCCGTAGCGTCTGGACCAGTCTCACCACTTGGGACGAAGCGGTCACTGTTGTCATGAAAGGCGGTCATATCTTTGAAACGCATGGTCGCATCCCCGAGGGAGAGCCCTCAAAGCGCAGTCGATTCTTTAATCTGAAGTCCGAAGCTGAGGGAATGCACGGTCATCTGCGTCCTGACTTGCTTTCGGCAATTTACGTCATGGAGCTGCCCATTGGCGACGAAACGCAGCGTGGCGTCCTGTTCTACGACCAGCAAGGCGACATTGTCTTTGGTGTCTATCTGCCCGGCGAGGGGCACACGCCATCTGCGGCAACACTCAAGCAGTTCGCGGCGACCCGCAGCTTGATCGAGCAGCAGCCAGCACTCTGCCGCTAATCAGCGGCGCCAAGCTCAGCGCAGCATCTCGTCGACGATCGCCGCAACGCCGTAGCGAACCGGATCCGAGGCGGGCAGGCTGAAACGCTGCTCGAGTTCGCCGAGCAAACGACGCGCCGCCTCATCAGCTAACGCCGAAGTGTTGACGGCCATGCCGACGAAACGAACGGCGGGGTTCATCATCCGCGCGCAGCGCAAATGCAGTTCGAAGCACTCCTCGAGTGATGGGACAGGCCAATGCGACAAGCCGCGAAGATGCAGACGGGTCGGTTCGTGGCACATGACCAGCGCGTCGGGTGTCGCACCATGCAGCAGGCCGAGACTGACACCGGAGTACGAAGGGTGAAAGAGCGAGCCCTGCCCTTCGATCAAGTCCCAGTGGTCAGGCGCATTGGCGGGACATAACTGTTCGACGGAACCGGCGACGAAATCCGACACCACGGCGTCGACCGGTACCCCACCGCCCGCGATCATGATGCCGGTCTGTCCGGTCGCTCGAAAATCGGCGGGCACATCACGCGCGCGTAACTCGCGCTCCAAGGCCAAGGTCGTATACATCTTTCCAACAGAACAATCAGTGCCCACCGCCAGCAGACGACGACCACTGCGAGGCTGTGCATTGGCGATCGGATATTGCCCCGGCTCGCGCACTTCGATGATGCGAGCGCCGGACCGCGCTGCCGCCTCGCGAATGGGCTCGATCGTCGCAAGACGGGTATGCAAACCATTGCAAAGGTCGTAACCCAACTCGAGGGCTCGCACGAGCACCGAAACCCAGCTCTCTGCAATCGTACCGCCGCGATTCGCCACACCGATGAGTAGAGTGCGCGCACCGCGACGACGACCCTCCTCTAGATCGATTTCATCAATTGGCAACTTGGGAACGCAGCCCGGCAAACGCAACTGACCGACGCACTCGTCGGGTCGCCATTGCCACACACCGATAGCGGTTTTGGCCGCAAGATCATCGTGAGCATCACCGAGGAATAACAAGTATGGTTTGTGGATGATCATCGCAGCGCCTCCAGCAACACGAGCGATACATCGGCGATCCATTTTTGCGCCGCGTTATCAGGTGAATAGTCTATCTGTGGCAGACCATCCACCGTGATGGCAATCGCTATGCGGCCATGGGGGGTATGCACCATTCCGACATCACTGCGCAGCGCATCGAGCGAACCGGACTTGCTCGCCACCCGAAACTGATCAACTTTGCGTCCGATGCCGTCCTTGTATTGCTGCCGCTCGAGCATCTGCAGAACGAGTCGCGACGAATTGCCATCGACGACTTTTCCCTGCTCGAGCATCTCCAGCAGATGCACCATTTCTCGCGGTGTCGACACACCAATACCGAAACGCTGATTTTCCGGGCGACTGCCCTCGCGAGTCCAACCCTGCGCCGGTTTGAGTTGGTTTCCATCACCGCGAATTTTGCGCATCACACGGGTGCGCTCGAGACCGAGTGACGCCAAATACTCGTTTACCCGATCACCGCCCACATGATCGAGGATGAGATTGGTAGCCGTGTTATCGCTGACGATAATCATCAACGTCGTCGCATCGCGCAGCGAGATCGACTCGCCGTCGCTGAAATCGGCCAATACTCCGGACCCCGACACCTTGTCATCGGCCCGAACGATCAAACGATCGGACCAAGCGTGTTTTCCCTCGGCCACAAACTTGGCGACCGCGCAGGCAATCGGTAATTTGATGGTGCTGGCGGTGCGGACCGGTTCATCGGCATTGATGCCAACGTCAACTCCGGAGTCAAGGTTGCGAGCGTAGAGCGAGACTCGCCCATCGATCTGCTTCGACATCTCGCGTAAGCGCGCCTCAAGATCGTCGGCGGCAACGGGCGATGAGTGCAAAGCGATGATTACCAGCAACGCTATAAAGAACGAACGGACTCTCATGTCGCGCTCCTTTGCTCCGAGTCGTGATTCTTACCGAAAGGCAGTAAGGCAACGCCCAGGCATAACCCTAAACCCAGCGGGAACAGCCACGGGAAGGCGACCAGCTTGCCGCTCTCGACCAAGCCGAACATCGCTGCATTGTCGATCACGAGCACCCCAACGATCGATGCCGCGACGCCAAGTGCAGGCTGTCGGATATATCGCTTGGGAATGAACAACGCCATCAAGAACAAGCCCAACATCGACCCATACGTGTAGGCTGTCATCGCAAATGCGAGTGGGATGAGTCGCTCGTCGGTTCCGCCGAGCATGATGGCAAACCCACCGAGCGCAACACCCCAGAACGCAACCAGAAGGCGCGATAGCCACACTGCATCGGCATCGGCCAGAGTTCCGCGACGATGTCCATCATGGAACATCGTGAGACTCGTCTCAGCTAAAGCCGACAAGACGGGGCTCGACATCGCTGCGGCAAAGAGTGCCGCCACCATGAACCCCCGTAACCCGCTTGGTAACTCGGAGAGAATGAAGGCTGGGAAAATTCGATCGGTGTTCTCCGCCACCATACCGGCGAAAGCGGGGTCGATCACCTCGCGACCGTAAAAACCCCAGAGCGACACACCGACCAAGAGAAAAAGCACCACCACACCCTCACCGATATTGCTGGCGTAGAGCGCTCGACGCGCCTCGGTTACCGATCGACAACACAACATACGTTGCGTGTTCAGTTGGTCGGTGCCGTAGGCTGCCAGGTTCTGGAATGGCATCGCGAAAACACCGGCCCAGAATGTAAAGCTCACGAGCGGATCGGTCGAAAAATCGAAGATGCGAGTTTTTCCGGCATCGTCTGCCGCGCTCATGAGCGCCGCAAACCCGCCCGGATACTCCGCTGCGACGTACCAAACGGCGATCGAGCCACCCGCGATCAACATGACGAACTGGACCACATCGGTCCACACGACGGCTCTGACGCCGCCGAGCCACGTGCTGATCACGGCCACGCCGACACTCAGCATGACGCACCAAGTGAAATCGAGCCCCGTCAACAATTCCAGAACCAGCGAGACCGCAAAGATACGCACGCCTTGACCGAGAATTGCCCCCACGAAGAATAACAGCGCCGACAACTGACCGAAGCGCGAGCCGAGCCGATCTCGGATGTAATCGTACGGACTGGCGTACGAGCCCGCATACAGCTTGGGCATGATCCAGTGACCGAATATCCACTTCGATATGAAGCCGGCGACACAGAACTGCAGATAACGGAAATCTCCGCCGTCTGCGAATACGAGCGCAGGAACACCGATGAAGGTCACGCCACTAACGGTCGTTGAGATGATCGAAGCCGATACGGCGTACCACGGCAGACTACGCGAGCCGAGAAAGTACTCGTGAACGTTGGATTGACGACCGCTCAGTTGATGTCCGATCAAGGTGACGAGTGCGAAGTACGCACCCACCACCAGCCAATCAAGGATTCCGAAATAGGTCATACGCGCGGCAATCTACGACCAGACCCCTCACCGGGATACACGCGCCCGTTAGCTCCCGGGTAGGCATAGCCGTTGATCAGCACGCGACGTGAATACTTTGACTCGTTTGATGTACTGCCGTGCACGGCATAGGGCCCGAAAAACAGCACGGAGCCACTCTCCCCGGTGACCGTGATAGCCGCCGACTCGTCGAATTGCGCGGCCTCTGAGGCGGAATCCATTGGAGTGCCATAGTCGTAGTGCGACGAAAAGATGCGCCCCTCGGCATCCCCGCGAACCGACTCACGCGGAATAAACTTAAGCGGTCCGTTCTTCTCGGTCATGTCGTCGATCAGCATGATCGTCTGCACATAAGAGCCTCGACCGTTCAAGTCCTTCCAAGTGCCAGGCCCCTTATCGCGGTGCTGGATGTCTTGATGCCAGTCGAATGAGACGCCGTCTCCTGGCATCTTGAAGTGGGCCTGACACAGCAATTGCTCGCAGTGGTCGCTACCCAGCAACTGTAGAGCTGGCTCAACCAGTCGGCTATCGGCTGACAAATCCAGCAAAGCGGGCTCCGCACCACCGGCCCAAACCACTCTCTTGACGACGACGTCGCCCTGCGGCGGCGCATCCAAGACGAAATACGCGCCGGCATGATTTTGCGTCGTGCGTAATTGCTGCGCTGTGACATACAAACGCTCGAATGCTTCACGGGCACGGGACATCTCGCTCGCGGAAAACAGCCCCGGCACCACAACCCAACCGCGATCGAAAAAAGCTTCAACCTGTTCAGCCGACAATGTCATCTCGATAGACCCTCGACTTTGTAGATCAAAAACTCGCGCCGTGACTGTCGCCAGTCGCTCTCGACCGAGCGCCAAGAGTCCACGACACCATCGACCGAAAGACCCGATCGAAGCTGTCCAACCAGCTGACGCCCGAACAATCCCGCGATCCGATCAAGCTCGAATTCACGCGGATACAAACCGTGTAGGGCATGGGCCAGCTCGACGCCCAGTCGTACCGGTTTCAAAGCAGCGCGATCGGTTACGACGAAGAACACACCGTGACAGAGCTCACCGGCGAACTTACTGCTCGTCGGCGTGAAGCTGACCGGATAAACACGCAAACCAGAAATATTTCGTGAATTGATTTCACGAGCGAGTTGGGTCGCGTCAATCCAAGGTGCACCGATGATCTGGAACGGAGTGTCAGTACCGCGACCCACCGAAATGTTCGCCCCTTCGATCGTGGCAACTCCCGGGTAAAGACTGGTCGAGACGAGATTACGAAGGTTCGGCGAAGGATTAATCCAGCGAAGACCCGACTCGTCGAACCAGCTGCGACGATCCCATCCTTGCACGGGTATGACCGTCAGCGCTGCACTCGCTTTCTGATTGAAATAACGAGCAAGCTCACCGATCGTCAAACCATGTCGAATCGGCATCGGTTGATACGCCGTGAATGACAACTCGGTCGGATCGAGACTCGGGCCCTCGATGCTGACGCCGTCGATCGGGTTGATTCGATCTAACACGATCACCGGGAGTTTATGCGCCGCAGCCGCCTCGAGCATGTACGCCATGCTGGTGGCGTAGGTGTAGAAACGCGCGCCCACGTCCTGCAAGTCGATCACGACAACGTCGAGATTCGCCAACATCGCCTCGGTCGGTCGACGGGTTTCGCCATAGAGCGAGTGGATGACGAGACCCGTCTTCGCATCGCGCGATGAGGGGACCTTTTCATCAAGCTCTCCCCGAATGCCATGCTCCGGGCTAAACAGTGCTGCTAATGTCACCCCATCGGCTCGTGCCAATAAATCGATGGTCGACAACCCATCGTGCGAACGTCCGGTCTGATTGGTGAGCAGTCCGACTCGTTTACCCTGCAGCGACGCGAATCCAGTCGCCCTGAGCACGTCGATACCTTGTCGAACGTCACCAGCGCTGACGGAGCGCGCGATCGGCGAGACCGCAAACTCGGGTGAGGCATAGCGCTGCGCGCGCCATTGCTCGACTGGAACAGTGGCAGAGAACTCCGCGGCTACGATCGACGCCACTTTCGATCGCACGGGCGTCGCATCACCCTTGCCATCGGGGTGCACCCGGTTGGTGAGCAGCACGACATACGTTCGACTGACTGGATCGATCCAGATCGACGTGCCGGTAAAACCCGTATGACCGAAAGACCCGATCGGATATAAGTCACCGCGATTAGCCGAATAACTGCTGTCGATGTCCCAACCGAGCCCACGCTGCACATTCATGGCTGGCGGCGTTGCGGTCGACGTCATGCGAGTCACACCTGCAGGCGATAACAGTCGCTGACCCTCCAGTTCGCCGCCGCGTAGCAACATACGCGCGTATCTCGATAGATCTTCGGCAGAACCAAACAAACCGGCATGCCCTGCCACACCACCCATGCGACGCGCCGTCGGATCATGCACGATGCCTCGCAGCAGTATTTGATCCGGGCCATCGCAAGGCCATCCATAGGCGGTACAGAACTGCGTTGGCGCGATGAGATCGCGTCGCGCTGAGATCGGCGTGAATCCGGCCGACCTCATGCGCATAGGATCGAGGATGCGCTGCTGCACGAACGTTTGCAGCGGTTGACCAGCGACTCTCGCGACGATCTCACCCAAAATAATGTAGCCGATGTCGCTGTAGACAAATCGCTCGCCTGGTGCCGACTGCGGTAGTTCGTCGACAGCCCGTCTAACAGCTTCGTCGGTCCCCAACCAATCGCCACGTAAATCGAGACTCGGACGCAGACCCGAGGTGTGCGTCAACAGATGACGCAGGGTGATCTGATCTTTGTCGTGTCGCGCAAACTCAGGCAGATGTTGTACGACTTTGTCAGAGAGTCGAAGTTTGCCCTCCTCTACGAGGATCATGACCGATGTCGCGGTCGCGATGCCTTTGGTCAGCGACGCCAGATCGAATACGGTCTCGAGCGTCATCGGCTCGGATGTCGGCTTTACAGCGCGATACCCGTAGGCCTTGCGGTATACCGTTTGATCGCCTCGCCCGATCCACACCACGGCGCCCGGGATCTGCTGCTTCGTGATCGCATCCTCGATCGCCGCATCCACCTTCTCGGTCCAACCGGTTTCCGCGGCGGATGCGATCGAGCCGAGTACCGTGAACACCAAGCATGCGAGAGCACGTATGACGGTGACCTTGATCATCTCCCCCCCGCTTTTCAATCCCGCTTGACGAAAAAACCCGCCGAAGCGGGTTTTTTCGTCGTTTGCGTACCGATCAGAAATCGACGCGCAACGAGAGCTGGACACGCCGCGGCAAGAAGAAGCTGCGTGCTTGGCCAAACTGCGGGCTGTAATCGAACGGATCGATGTTGTGTCCCGTCTGGCGATCGAACACGTTGAACAGATCCGCGCGGAACTTGAGGGTCGGCAACGAGGCCACTTGGAATTCCTGCGTGTAGTTCAGATCGAGTTGCCAGTGACTGGCGCTACGACGGCTGCCCGCGGGCTCCGCGTACGACGAGGTCGTGTCGTAAGAGTTGTTGACGCGCAGACCATAGTAGGTGCCCGACCACTTCTCCCAAGGCTGACCCGACTGGAACACGAAGTATGCGCCGAGGTTGGCTTTCCAATCGGTCGTGTAGTGGCCGAATACCTTGAGCAAGTGCGGTCGATCACCCGAGAGGGTGCCGTTCTTGTTGTCCCAGGTGAACTTGCCCGGATCATCACCATAGAACGACGAACCGATGAAGGTGTTAGCGTCGTTGACCGTCGTGGTGTTGTCTTGGTCAAAGTTACCGCGATAGCGACTGCGAACGTAAGACGCGTTCAGGTAAGTGCGCTCACCCACCCACTCGGCCTCGAGGCTCGCCTCGTAGTACTTGGTGTAAGCACCATCCATCTCGGCGATCACATAGGTCGAGCCACCGATCTCGGCACGTACGTCAGCGAGGTTAGGGACATAAAGACCTTGAGCGCGGATATTCGCGGGCGCTCCTCCATTTGGAGCATAGACACGAAGACGGGCGTCATTCGGGATGTCTTCCCAAAAATGCGAACCCTCACGATAGCGCAGGTGACCACGCAGCGCCCAACCCGACTCGAGAGCCTTGGTCGTACCGATGGTGAATTCATCGATACGACGTGGCTTCAAACCCTCGTCGAAGAACTTGCCGCTCGAAGAGCCGCGATAAGCGGCTTCGAGGAAGTTGCCAGCGCTGTCGAAGCGAACGTCAACCAAACGACCGAACAAGCTTCGATCCCAAGAGGCCGCGCGCGCGAGTGACGAGGCTTCGGGGTTGTAGGAGGCGAAGTTGGCAAAAATCGTGTCGTTACCTTCGTAGCGCCAAGTCACACCCAAACGCGGCTGGATCATGTCCTTCCAGTCGACGGTGTACATCTTGTAACGGTTACCCGGCGCAAGCTCGAAACCCGAGATCGTGCCCGCCTTCGGACGCAGACCCTGACCGTAGAGCTCGTCTTGGCTGATCAACACGCCGATGTTGTAGTCGAAATCACCGGCGGTGATGGTGTCGTTGATCTCGAGATTGAACGACTTGACCTGCGAATCGATCGCCGGCGTCAGCGCATTGCCAGCCGCGTCGGTGGCACCGGCCTGCAGCAGCGTCGCCTGGAAGGCATACGGCACGTTCCGGGTACCGAGCGTCGTGGTGTTGCTGAGGTTTCCGTTAAAGGTGATCGCACCCCACCCGTTGGCCGTGCGCAACAACTCTTCCGAAATCTTGGAGTACTTGGCGCCGACATGCAGTTTATGTTGCGTTTCACCGAGCTCGAACTTGTGATCGAACGCCACCTCGGCGGTGTCGCGATAGAAGTTCTGGTAGTTGATTTCGGGGAACACACCAACGCGACCACCACCGGCCTTCACGCCGGCCGAGTTGGTGTAACCGTATTGGTTGATCAAAGCTTGCGCCGCCGCGTTACGCGCAATTTGCGCCGCCGTTGTCGCGGTGATCAGCGTCGGGACCGAGAAACGACCTTGATTGGTGAGATCTGCGATATTGAGCTTATCGCCAATCTTACCCGTGAAGCCCAGAAGCGAGTCCGGCACCGAGCCGGTTTCCAGTTCGAACTTCGCAGCCTTGAAGCTCAAGGTCGAATCGTCGCCGAGAATCCACGAGCCATCGAGCGTGAGAATATCTTGATACGACGCTTCACCCACGCTCTGCGAATCCGGATCGAAGGCGCCGATGCCGGCACCCCGGCCTTCGCGATCAGAAGTGCGCAAGCTTAGATTGAGCAGCACGTCATCCGTAGGCGCCCAAGTGAGCTTGCCGAAGTATTCGTCACGCACACTCTTATAATCTTTGACGTTGCCATACGCCGTGACCGGATTGTCGCGATTGACCTCCGGACGATAATAGGAGGCGTAGAAGAACAGCGAGTCTTCGATGATCGGGCCGCCGAAGCCGGCACTCATCCAGGTCTGCTCCAATTGATAGCTCGTCGTACCGCGAATCTTCGAGACCAGACTCTTAGGCTGAGTCTTGTACTCAACCGAGCCTTTGAACTCGTTCGTACCGGACTTCGACGTCGTGTTGATGGAGAAGCCGCCGGCACGATTGAAGCCGATGGCCTTAGCGCCACCGCGCTCCATGGAGACGTTGGCGACATCGTGCGTCGAGGGGTCCGATGCCAGGTTGCCGAACAACGGCAATGAGACATCAACGCCGTCGAAGCCATACTTGTTATCGACGCCTGAGCCGCCGGCTGAGGGGCCCAGTGTCTTGTTCTCGGAGTACTGTACGCCCGGGATTAGCTTGAGGAGATCGCGATACTCCTGACCGATCGGGAGACGCTCGATGTTGTCCGAGCCCAGCGAGTTCGAGATCGACGCGTTACCTTCGCGCGACAAACCACTGGCGATGATGCGCACCGTTTCAAGCGCTGCATCGCCACGGGACGCACCGACCGACACATCCGCTGTGGTGGTTTGATCGAGCAACACCTCGACGTCGACTTTTTGAAGTACACCGCTCGCATTGGTAAACGTCAACGTGTAACGACCCGGCAGCAACAACGGCAGGCTATAGCTACCATCTTCACGCACGACGGCCGAACGCGGCTTGGGCATCACGTCGGAAGTGGCCGTGACAGTGATACCAGAGAGACTGGTGCCAGCTACTTCAGCACTGACCTTGCCCCGGATACCACCGACCTGCTGAGCGATGATCGGCGAACTCAACACGGATCCCGCAATGATCGCGGAGACAACTAGCCTGATACCCTTCATATTCCCTCCCTCGGGGTCTTGTTGTATCGGGGGCAAACGCTATGCCGGATTCAAATACTTTCCGGCGCGGCGTGCAACCCTTGAGTGTTGTGCGTAAACCACGATTACTGGCGGGCACACGTCAAGCGACGGCACTCTCCAACATCTTGATCGTACCGCGGACAGCATCGATTTCGACCTCGGCGCCGACGGGCAAGGTGAACTGCCGACTGATGTGACCGAACATCGCGCCGGAGTATGCCGGGATACCGAGCGGCTCGATGTGATCGCGCAAGACATCCGGGATCGTCAGCGAACCGTATCCTTCACCGGGCCCACAATCAGTGCAGTTACCCCAAACAAATCCGGCTAGTTTGTCGAGCACGCCGGCGAGCTTCAGTTGCACCAGCATCCGATCGATGCGGTACGGCGCCTCATCGATGTCTTCTAGGAAGAGAATAGCGCCGGTGAAATCCGGAACGTAGGAAGAGCCAAGCAGAGCCGTGAGGACCGTGAGGTTACCTCCGAGCAGGCGGCCACGCGCGACACCCGCGCGAAGCGTGCGCGTGCGATCTTTGACCGGAGCGAGTAAATCACCGGCCTCGCGCGGGTTTTCGAAGGTTGCTGCCTCGCCCTGCCACAACACGCGTTGCAACCATTCGACGTTGGTCTTATTCCACTCACTCGCGCCATTCGGACCGTGGAAGGTGACGAGCCCGGTTTTCGCGTGCAGTGCGAGTAGCAAAGCGGTGATGTCGCTGTAGCCGATGAGCGCTTTCGGGTTCTTGCCGATCGCATCGAAGTCGAGCAGCGGCAACAGGCGCGCCGAACCCCAACCCCCGCGGATGCAATGGATGGCCTTCACTTGCGGATCGCGAAACATCGCATTGAGATCGGCAGCGCGATCCTCGTCGCGCCCCGCGAGATACCCGTATCGATCGAATACGTGCTCACCGAGTTTGCCTTTCAAGCCGAGTGCCGCCAGAGACTCGAGCAATACGTCGACATCGACCGGATTCCAATTGGCGCTGGCCGGGATCATCAAGCCGATCGTGTCACCGACCTGAATGCGCGGCGGTTTGACGCTGCGGCGCCGGCGTTCGGCACCCGCCGGCCACGGACTGCCGAAACTTGGCTGCGCCAAAAGCGCACCGAAAGTCGCAGCCGTTGCTGCTGCAATCCATTCACGACGATTAGCCATGATGACCCCCACCTCTTGATCGGAGAGGCGAGTATACGTGTCGCTGGTGCAACGAGTATCGATGAGGCGAGTATGAGGCGATCGCTTGCGCAACGCGCCAAGAAGGGATAACACTCGACTCATGAAGACCCTCCATTCCGCCCTGCTCTCGATGAGCATCGCACTGCTCGCCCTTGCCCAAGCGGTCACGCCCGCTCGAGCGGCCGAACAAGACGAATCGCTTCGACGCGCGATCGCGGTGCTGGAATCGACCATCCTCGTCGACGGTCATAACGATCTGCCTATGGCGATCCGGCAATATGCCAAAGCGCCCGGCGATGTGGCGGTTTATGACTTACGGCAACCCACTGAAGGCGACACCGACATTGCAAGGCTTCGTGAAGGCAGACTTGGCGCCCAGTTCTGGTCGGTCTACATTCCGGGCGAAGGTCGTGGCCCCTTCGCACGCCCCCAACTCGAACAGATCGAACTTGCTCGTCGCATCATCGATCGCTATCCGGACACGTTCCAATTTGCCACCAGCGTGGCGGATGTTCGCGCGGCGAAACGCGCGGGGCGAATCGCCTCGATGTTGGGCATGGAAGGTGGCTACGGTATCGAGAATTCTTTGGGCGCGCTGCGCGCTTACTACGATCTCGGGGTCCGATACATGGCGCTCACCCACAACGCGCATACGGACTGGGCCGATGCCGCAGCACAGCTTCCACCCCGCCACAACGGTCTGACGCCGTTCGGTGAAGAAGTCGTTCGTGAAATGAATCGCCTTGGCATGCTGATCGATCTATCGCATGCCTCTCCCGCCACCATGGCCGCCACGCTGCGCATCAGCGAGGCACCCGTGATTTTTTCGCACTCTTCAGCACGCGGCGTTTGCGACGTACCGCGTAACGTACCCGATGACATCTTGCGTGAATTGCCACGCAATGGCGGCGTCGTGATGATCACCTTCGTCGCTGGCTTCGTGAATTGCGAAGTGGGCCGCATCGTGCAACCCGCCATGGCTGAACTCGCCTTGCGCGCTCGTGCCGCCGCGAGTGCTGAGGAACGCGAGCGGATCATGCGCGAAGGTATGGCCGCCATCAAAACGCCGGTCACGACGATCGGCATGGTAGCCGATCACATTGAGCATGTTCGTCGTGTGGCCGGCATCGATCATGTCGGTATCGGCGGCGACTTCGACGGCAACCCGAATTGGCCAGAGGGTCTCGACGATGTGTCGACCTATCCACGCCTCTTCGCAGAACTCATCCGCCGCGGCTGGACAGATGCAGAGCTGCGCAAGCTCGCCGGTGAAAACGTGCTACGAGCCTGGGAACAAACCGAGAAAGTTGCCGCTCGGCTACGCGCCGCTCGCGAGCCGTCAACCATGCTCTTCGAGAGCGCCCCGAGCTCAGGTCGTTAGATCGAGCAGCGTTCGTACGGGCGTGTCGTACGACGCTTCAAGCCAGCGCCTCGAATACGCGCTCGCATCGACCGACGATACGCTCGCGGCAATCAGCCCTACGGCTTTGTTCAGCACCGCTTCGCTTGTCATCGGTTGATCCGGATCACCGTCGACGCGATCGACCAGCGTGACGAACGAAGCGCCATCGGCATCGACCTGCAGTCGCGCAGCACGACGTGAAAATTCGCGCGTTTCGATGACGCTCATCTCGCGCTCGATGCGACACGCGAGCGGATCCTGCAAGGCATCGCGCGAATAGGCAGCCGGTGTGATGTCGTAGCCCGTCAGAACTCGCGAAACCGCATAACTCAAACTGAATTGAGCTTGGATCATCGATTGCGGCGCGCGATTACCGCAGTACTGCAACGCTTCGGGGTAGACCGTCAGAACCACTCGATCGATACGCTCGGCGTATCGAGCCACGTCTTGATGAGTACGATGCCCGTTGCACTGGTTCCGCCACTGCTGTGCCGCCGCGATTCCGTAATGCGCGTGGCGAACGGCGGCGTAGGGCTTGAGATATCCCTGCGCAAGCAAGGGCGCATCGATACTTGGCCACTGCCAAGACTCTTTCAACCGAGCATCACCTGCCAGTTCGGCGGCGGCGATCGCGAGCGTATCGACGGCGGCATCGACCCCGGCAGCGGCAGCTTGCGCAAAGAGCACCGCATCTTCCATCGCACGCGCCACGTAGCTATTACGCGCCGTCATACCGGCGGCTACCGGACGATAAAGAGACGTCGAAATTTGCGATGCCGCAATCCCCACGGCGGCGACCGCACGTTCCGTCGTCATTCCCAGCAAACTGGCCGCTGCAGCGGTCGCACCGAGCACACCCCACGTACCGTCGACGTGTAATCCGCGACGGATCCGCATCGCGATGCCAGCGCGGGCGCCGATCTCGTAGCCGATGAGCGTCGCGCGCAGCACCTCTCCGTAGGTTTTATCGAGCGCAGCACCGAGCGCCAGTGCCAGCGGCACAACGTGCAGACCTGGTCGGCCATGCGCCAACTCGTGGCCCTCACAAAATTCGAACCAGCAAGCCGCCATCGCCCCGACCGACGCTGCAGCCGACGCATTCAACGCCCGCTTTCCGCCGGGAAAGACCACATTCCCCGGCGACGATACCGCGCGTGCATGTTCGAACGACGACACTTCCCGCGTCTGTAAACCGGCGATAGCGCAAGCGACGGTATCGAGAGTCAAACGTCGCAGGTGAGCGTCGAGCGCTTGGACGGTCGATCGATCAGGTTGCCACCAACACGCGATCTCGTCCGACAGAGTCATGATTGCCTCTCGATCAACTCGACCCACTCACCCGCGGGTCCGATAAAAAATCCGACTCGACATCCGGCGTACAAGGCATCCGGCGGTGAACCGACCATCAACGACAAGTGCTCGGGTAAGGCCTCGAGGCGATCGACTTCGAAACTCACGAGCGAATTGCCGGGCGGCAGCTCGCCGTCGGTGCGGAGGCGGTTGACGATACCCTCGCGCACATAGCCGTTCATTTCAATGGCATTAGCCGATTCAGACAAAGGCAGCAAAGTGATCGGATGGGTGCCATCGGGTGTACCACCCCACGCTCGTTGCACCACCTGCCCGGTCGACGCTCGAATCGGACGCGCCGACAACTCGAAATGTTTGGCGTAGAAATCGCGCGCCTGTTCAATCGCGGGCGCTCCGAGCACCGTGATGAATAACCGCCCACAACGACTCGTGGGTGGCACCGGGGAGATACCGCTCGCCGTCTCCTCGGTCAAATAATAGATTTCACCCGAACGTCCCTCGAGTTGCATCGCTCGAATGCTCGGGTAAGCGCGCAGCGCATGCGGTTCGCCGCGGATACTGAAGAACGAGGGTATTTCACACTGCACGCGACTAAACAGCGCGTCGAGACCCGCGACGCTGATCTCGAACGAATTCCATCCGAAACTCCAGAACGGCCGATACCGAGGGAGCGGAGTCACCTCGACGAGCCTTAGGCTCACATCCGGATACTCGTCCGTGCTCAATACCATGCAGGCGCGCCCCGCCATCGCGGGCGCGCGCCAAATTGCCGCCAACTCCGACGTCACTGGCGAGCGATCTCGAATGCGGTACTCGAGCAGTGCCGACAAAGCCGCAGCGGTGGCATCGACACAGGGAGTCGCCACGGTCGCCGATCGTATTCGCCTCAGTTGCACGCCACAGTCCGCCTATCAAGTGCCGGGTGCCGACATGGTATCGTGATCATGTTCTCGGTTACCGATCAACACGGAGTTTCGTGCAGGTGCGCGGTATTGTCATGGCGTCGTTGGTGGGACTGCTGTTGCTCACCGGTTGTGATGCCAATTCGGTTGACGCGCAGCGTGGCGTGAGCGGCAACGAGGATGTCATCCGCATCGCATCTCGACGTCTGCCACCGGGGTTTGCCAATCCCGCAGCCCACACCGGCCAACCTGCCGTCGACATCTGGCCCGCTTTCTTCGATGCACTGACCTACATCGACGCAAACGGTAAGGTCATTCCCTGGCTCGCGACCGACTGGACTCAAGTTAGCGAGACTCGCTGGCGCTTCGCACTCCGGCGGGATGTCCAGTTTTCGAACGGCGAGCCCTTTGATGCCGATGCGGTGGCGCTCGCGGTCAACGAAATTTTGCTCGGTTATGGCGCACGAGATCTGGTTCGGACCAGTTTGCTGCCGACGGTCGTGGGTGCCACGATCGTTGATTCGTACACCATCGAAATCGAGACAGCAGAGCCGGACCCACTGCTGCCGAAGAGACTCTCCCAGTTCTATCCGTTACCACCGCGCTACTTCGCCGAAGTCGGCCCCAAAACGTTCGCCCGCAAGCCGATCGGTACCGGACCCTTCGTGGTAGAGCGATGGGAGGCCGGTCGCGTTCTGATGCGAGCTAATCGCCAATCGTGGAGACCGCCCGCCGTCGCCGGCCTCGACTTCATCGAGATACCCGAACCGATCGCTCGACGGCAGGCCGTCGAGTCCGGTCAGGTGCAGCTCGCGATGTACTTAGCACCTGAAGACATCGCCGACTTGAAACAGAAAAACATCGAAATTCGCCAAGCGGCAGAACCGAGACTTCGCATGCTGGTCTTCGTTGTACGAAAGGGCTCGCCGCTTGAGTCGCGTCAGGTACGTCTGGCGATGAATCATGCGATCGACAAAGAATCCATCGTCAAATATCTGCTATCGGGCGCCGGCACCGTGGCAACTCAGATGGGTGTCCGCGGCAGCGAGGGATTCGACACGACGCGCGATCCGATCCCTTACGATCTGCAGAGAGCTCGCCAGTTGATGCGAGAAGCGGGCTATCCAAACGGTATCGACCTCGACATGGACCTACTCGTCGTCACCAATACGGATCGAGCCGTCTTCGAAGCGATCCTCGCCGATCTGCGTGATGTTGGCGTGCGAATCAACGTACACACCATGGAGTTCGAACGATGGCGTGCCAAGTTGCTGACGGGCGATTGGCAGCACGATCTGTTCTCGTTCACCGTGGCACTCGACCCGTTGCTCGACATCACCAAAGCGTGGCAATACCTCACTTGCGAGCGGCCCAATGCCCCGTTTTGCCAGCCCGAAGTGTCTGAGCTCATCGAAACACGCGCACGAACGTTCGACACACTCGAACGTGATCGCTTGCTGCAACTCGCACATGATCGAATGACAGTCGATCCGCCTGTGATCCTCGTGCACGAGATGGAGCAGATCACGGCCTATCGCGATCTCGAGAACCTGCAAGTCGACAATCTCATGATCCGCTGGGATCGGATTCGCCGAAAATCGAGCGCAGCACATGACTGACATGCTGCGCTACGCCCTGCGGATGCTGCTGAACCTGTCGCTGCTGTTGCTGGCAACATTAACGCTACTCTTTTTTCTCGTCCGTCTCGCCGGCGATCCTGCACTGATTCTCTCGGGCGAATCCTCAGATGCGGCCGTGCTGGCCGAGATCCGTAGCAGTCTCGGTCTCGACCAACCCCTATACCGTCAGTATCTGATTTTCCTTTGGCAGGCTGTACAACTGGATCTCGGAACATCCTGGGTCAGCGGACAAGATGCGCTCTCGCTGGCCTTAGAGCGCTTGGCACCCACGTTGACACTGGCGGCTGCAGCGATCGTCCTGCATCTCAGCCTGTCCGTTCCGCTTGGCGCGTTTCTCGGCGCAACGCGCTCAAGCACTAAGCCAATCGGAACAGCCGCTCGATCCCTCGACGGATTGATCTTGCTGGCGCAAGGAATCCCGGGGTACGTCGTCGCCTTAATGCTGATTCAATGGTTCGCCGTCGAATGGCAGATCTTTCCGAGCACGGGTAGCGATGGCGCAACATCACTCGTTCTACCGGCTCTGACTATCACTGCCTTTCTGGCGCCAAAACTGATTCGAGTGCTGGCCGTCAACGTCAGTGACGCTTTGCAGGATGACTATGCCGTGATGGCGCGGGCGCAAGGGGCGCGAGAGACAACGGTCGTGGTATCTCATGCGCTCCCCAATGCACTACTTGGCGCCACCGCCTTGATCGGCACGCAAATCGCCAACCTCGTTAACGGGATCATCATCACTGAGACGATCTTCGGTTGGCCGGGAATGGGACGCCTATTGCTTGACTCGGTTCTGCTGCTCGACTTTCCCGTCGTGCAAGCAGTGGTTTTGGTGACGACGACGCTGGTATTCATGGCAAATCAGCTGGCCGACTACGCGATCCGCCGCGTCGACCCACGGATTCGGCACTCATGAAGAGCGCCCTCTTCCGAATTTCGCTGCTCGCCATGCTGACGCTGATGGCCGTCAGCATCGCCTCACCCGAACTTTTGCAGGCCTGGGCAAGCCAGCGTGATCTGTCACAACGATTACTCCCACCGCTCTCAAGCGGCCACTTGCTCGGTACCGATGGCCTCGGTCGCGACGTGGCGTGGCGCCTCGTCGTCGGCGCCAAACACACGGTGGGTATCGCAGGACTCGCAACCCTGATCAGCGCCGGCATCGGCATTGGGCTGGGTCTACTCTCTGCGCTCGCCTCAGCTTGGCTCCGACAAGCCTTGGATCGAATTGTCGATCTCACCATGGCGTTTCCGTCACTGGTGCTCGCCGTCACCTTGGTCGCGGTGCTGGGTCGCAGCTCCTTCACGCTGGCACTGGCGCTTGGTCTCTTCAGTTGGCCGGTCTTCGCTCGCGTCACGGCCGCCCAGACGCGCGGCATCGTCAGCTTGCCGTATGTTCAAACCGCCCGATATTTGGGCGTCTCTGAATGGCGAATCGCCTTCTCGCACGTCATACCGGTCATCGCGCCCACGATCGGTGTGCTGACGGCACTGCAATTCGCGACGTTGCTGATTTCGACGGCGGGCTTGTCTTTTTTGGGGCTGGGTCCCGGCTTAGGCGTACCCGAGTGGGGCAGCATGCTCGCCGAGGCGCGTGCCGAGCTCAATCGTGCTCCCTGGTTACTGATCGGACCCGGCGTTGCCATTGCGTGGACGGTGCTCGTGATGAATTCCTTGGCCGAGACTCTGGCGAGCCGACTGCGGCTTTCTCACCAGCGTGATCTTTGACGAGTGGCAGCCGGCATGAGCGACGCCATCCTTCTTGCATCGGACGTTTCCTTCAACTACGAAGCACCGAAAAACGCTCGGCCAATTTTGCAGAATGTATCTATTTCGATCGAACCCGGTTCGATCGTCGCCATCGTCGGCGAATCGGGTAGCGGTAAATCCACTCTCGCCAAACTGCTTTGCGGCATGCTGACGCCGACGAGCGGCCAAGTGTTGTATCGCGGAGCGCCGCTGCAATCACCAGCGGAGGCAGGTTTGCATCTGCTCTCGCAGGAGCCTTTTTCGACTTTCAATCCTTATCATGACGTCCGGCGCATTTTGTCTGAGCCTCTGCACGCACAAGCAAAGCTCCCAGCGTCCATTGATCAATTGACCTCTCTGTTACGGCAGGCGTTGGATGAAGTGGGTTTGGATCGAGTCGCACTAGACGCATCGCCGCGTTCACTCTCGGGTGGCCAATTACAGCGGCTCGCGCTCGCGCGAATCTTGTTGCTGAAACCGAAGGTCATCATCGGCGATGAGCCGTTCTCGGCTTTGGATGTCAGCATTCGCGCGCAAATTCTGGCGTTGATGCTGCGCCTGCGCGAGGAGCACGGTTTGACCTATGTGCTCATCAGCCACGATATCGATCTCGTCGAGAGAACGGCCGATCATGTCGCTGTCATCTATCAGGGGCGTATCGTCGAATGGGGCAAAGCGAACGAAGTCATCGCTGAGCCAGCCCATCCTTACACCTTGGCATTGCGATCTGCCTCACCTATCCGCCGATTGCGTATGTCGGACCTTCTGCCGAAGGAAAAGCGAACCGCGACGGCTTCGCGAGCTCTCGAGATTCGCGATCTGCAATTGAGCTGCACCGAGAACGAGCAAGAGCGAACGCTGGTCGATGGAGTGGATCTGACACTCGAACGCGGTGAAACCCTCGCGCTGGTTGGTGAGTCCGGTGCCGGAAAGTCGTTGACGGCTCGGGCAGTGATCGGCTTGCTACCTGCGACGATTCGCGTGTCGCGCGGCCAGATCCTGATCGGTGAAACCTCGGTGCTTGATGCGGATGAGGACCAGCTTCGTCGATTACGCGGCTCGGCCGTGAGCTACATCCCGCAGGATCCGCTTCGAGCACTCAACCCAGTGCGACGAGTCGGTGATTTATTCGATGAATTGCTCGCGCGTCACGGATTTGGCAAATCGAAAGATCGGCGGGATCGCGCCGAGCGATGCCTCGAACGCGTTGGCTTATCGGCAGACGTGCGGCATCGCTTCGCTCATGAACTCAGCGGCGGCATGCGTCAGCGTGCACTCATTGCGATGGCGATTGCCGTTGATCCGCTGCTGATCATCGCGGACGAGCCAACCACCGCACTCGATGCGACCGTGCAAGCCGAGATATTGGATCTGCTTCGCGACTTAACCGACGGTTCAACGGCGCTGTTGTTGATCACCCACGATCTGGCCGTGGCAGCCAATCTCTGTCGACGCCTGATCGTCATGCGTCAGGGCAAGATGGTCGAACACGGCAGCTTCGCGCAAATACTGAAAGAACCGAGTGCCGACTACACTCGACAGCTCATTTCGAGCAGCTTGCTTGAAGCACCGTAATGAGATCCGACGACTCCGGGGCCAACCATAGGCCCTTATGGGCAGCATAGAGACGCTGAGTGTTGAATTCGCTCACTGCACTTTCGCGACGCGATCGCGGGATCCCCTGCTCTACGTCATCGTAGTAGCGCAGATCTCGCAACCGGTACCACGTCGAAAACAACGCGCCACCGTCAGGATCTGCCCACGGTTTGGGTATGAGTCGCTCGCGGGGCGCACTGAGTGTCGTCGCAGACCAAACGGGCTCTGCTTGCAGCGAGGCTAAGCGCGCACGGCTATCGAGCGCAGCGAGACGTCGCGCGAAAACTGCACCAAACCCAGAACCGGTGACATCGTAGGAGTCGACGCCCTGCTCAGCGAGCAGCTGGACGATGGGCGCCACCCAATCGCCGATGGACTCCCCGCCCGATGCCAGCGGATCGGAGTGCCCACAACCAGGCGGATCAATCACCCAGCGAGGTCTTTCGGATATCGATGAGTCATCGATCGCGCCAGTCGGAAGATCGGGAATGATGACTGTCGGACGCCCCGAACCCTCTATTCGGCGAAAGTGCAGCGCGCCCTGCCCAGCATACGCCAGACAACGCTCGCCACCCCCTCTCGACACCAGAGCGATATCAGACTCGTGACTGGCGAAGTGCGCGTCGATCGATCTTGCCCACTCTTCGATCGACGGACCTAGCGACTGCACCCTCACGAAACTCGTTGGTTGGATACGTTGCAGGTGTGCCGCAATGAGATCGTGCGGTCGTGCCGTCAACAAGGTCGGAACACGTAAAGCCTGCGCGGCCGCCGGCGCATCGATAGCGCCGGCACAGCGATAGCCGCGCCAATACCCGGCGCCGCTCGCGAGAAAGCCGCGCACAGTGCCGTACAGCGCGCCCACCGATGGTAATTCGGTCTGCAAGCGGTGCGCCGCATCGCGCTGGTGGTAGGGGAACCACATGTACAGATCGCGAACTCGCGACCAAAGCTGCGCCAGATGCGAGCCGTCCCATGAGGGCTCGAAAGGACACAGGTAACGATCGTTGAAGTCGCGCTGCTCTTCGGCATCGAAGGCAGCGAACCCATCAAGCGCTAATGCGGCCACACGCTGCGGATGCGCCAGGGCGAACGACACGGCGAGTGCCGCACCCGTATGCGTCCCGTACAGCAACACTTTGCGAATCTGCAAAGCGTCAAGCACACCACCGATCACCGAGACGAAATCACTGGCTTCCGGCCTCGGCGACTCGAGTGCGTCTGATTCGCCGTAGCCCGGCGTATCGAGTGCAATCACCGTGTATCGGTGTGCCAGTGCATCGATCAGCGGCAACAACGAATGGGAGGATCGAGGCGACTCATGCAGCGCCAAGACAGCCGGACCGCTGCCTGCGACTCGAGCCATCACTTGACGGCCATGAACGGAGATCAGGATCCGACGATGGGCGACTTGGGTTGAATATCGATTATTCAGCATGGCGATAAAGAAACGGCGGCGGTATTGCTACCGCCGCCGAATGATCGGACAGATGGCCGAAGAATTGAACTCAGAGCTTCGCCGATACCGTCAGACGGTACAGACGCGGGGCACCCGGGTACACGGCAGCAAAGGTGGCCGTATAGGTGCCTGCTTCGAAGTATTCTTTGTCCATGCAGTTCGTGCACGAGGCAGCGACTTCGTATCGGTCATCACCCCAGCGGTATCCAACCGAGGCATTGACCAGTTCGAAACCCTGCACCTCGCTCACACCCTTCGGCAGTGCCGGGGCAGTGAACGCCAGATTGGCGGGCGAGACGATGTAGTTGTCCGTGAAGAACACATCGCCGTTGATGAGCAACGTGCCGCCCGACAGCGGGTAGTTGAACGACGCACCCACCTTACCCTGGAACTTCGGAGCACGCTGCAGATCGCTCGCCAGGTTCACCGGCTTGGTGCCGACGTACTTGGTGTCGAGGATGCCGACGTTGGCGAACAGGTCGAGGTTCGCATTGGCACGAACGGTCAACTCACTCTCGAGACCCTGAATCTGCGCGTCAGCCGTCTGAACCGCCCAGATGTTGTTCACGACGAGCGTGTTGAAGAGATCGGTGTAGTCCATACGGAAGACCGAGCTATTCCAACGCGCGCGACCGTCGGCGAGAGTGGCTTTGACACCAACCTCCCACGACTCGACGTTTTCCGGGTTGAAGTTAACGTACTGATCCGAGCGCACCGCACGGCCTGACCAACCGCCCGAGCGGAAGCCCTCGGTGTACGAAGCGTACGCAAAGAGATCGTCGTTGATCTCCCAGTTCACGCCGATCTTGGGCGTCACTTCGCTAAAGCTTCGATTCGGGCTGATGTTCGCACCGGCCGCTCCACGCGCCGCAAGAGCCGCGGTGTCGAAGTTGAACAAGGGACCTGCGATCGAGCTCGTCTGCCGGATCTCGAGATCACGCTCGTCCTTGGTGTATCGCGCGGCAGCCAGCAGCGTGACCGAGCCGATCGTATATTCCAACTGACCGAAAGCGGCCGTGCTCGACGAGTCGACGTTGAACACCTTGGCGAAAGTGTTCGGCGCGATGATGTCGGTCATCACGACGTCGGTCGATTCAGAGAAGTAGTAGAGACCGGCTGTCACACGCAGTGCGTCGGTGACGTTGCCCGAGGTCTGAACTTCTTGCGAGATCTGATCGTTCTCCTGACGCTGCAGCAAGGTGTAGCGGGTCGGCGCCTGATCAGAGAGATCTAATCGCAAGTCCTGTGACGTATCGCGATAACCCGTGACCGACTGCACCGAGAAGCCGTTGTCGAGCTGCCAGCTCAAGTTCAGATGACCACCGTTGGTCTTAGCCAAGCCTTTGTTGTCATAGCTCGAGACGACATCAAACAAACTGCTCGTGCGCGGACGAATAATTCCGCCGATGTCTGACGCATAACCGCCATTGGTCTCGTCACGGCTGAAGTCGTACGCAAAGTTGGCTTCGAAACCGCCTTCCGGTGCGTAGCGAAGCGCCACTCGGAAACCCTGGTATTCCATATCGTTGACGTCAGTGCCGAGCGTGCGATTGCGGATGATGCCGTCACCCTGTTGCACGAGCACGTTGACGCGGCCGTACAAATCACCGCCGAGCCCGCCGTTACCGGACAAGCGGAACTCCGAACGACCGTAATTGCCGATGCCGGCACGCAGGTTCAGCTCGCTATCGCCCGAGGGCTTTTTGGTGACGATCTTGATGGCGCCACCGTTGGTATTACGACCGTACAGCGTTCCCTGCGGACCGCGCAGAACCTCAATCCGCTCGATGTCGGCGAGATTGAAATTATTGACGGCCTGACGCGCGACATAGATGTCGTCCACGTAGAGACCCACCGACGTGTCGGCCGTTGCCAAGTTTTCCGTGGTGCCTACGGCACGCATGAAGAAGGTCGTCGCCGTGGTTTGACCGACGTTGCTGTTACCCGTCAGGTTCGGGACGTTGAAAACGACTTGCTTGGTATCGAGCATCTGTCGACGCTCGATGATCGTCGGATCGATGGCCGTGATCGCGATCGGAGAAGTCTGGAGGCTTTCTTCGCGACGCTGAGCGGTAACCGTGATTTCTTCGAGCGCGACGGCCTCATCGTTGGCCTGCTGCGCAGAGGCGGCCGATGAAGCTGCCGCCACGAGGCTCGAAGCCAGCGCGAATCGAACAAAGGATGAAACTTTCGTGAAGGTCATGCATATCTCCACAGGGAGGATGAGTTGGATGCATTGACAGATTCTCCGCGAGAACGTCCAATGTCAAGGAATCCTGTTGCAACACCCTTTCAATACGAATATTCGTATTTCATGACTTCCGGCTCAGCACCTCCGCAACTGTTGCGTCTAACGCGACTGCTCGAACTCTTCGCGCGCAGGCACTCGCCGCTGTCGAGCCAAGAGATTGCCGAGGCCTTGGGCACCTCTCGTTCGACCACCGCAAGCCTGTTGAAGTCATTAACCGAGCTCGGCTGGCTTACGGTCGATCGGCGCTCTGCCACTTACTTTCCCTCCGCGCGCTTTGCGAACTGGAGTCGTTGGCTACTCGATATTCGCTGGTTGGATCCGCGTCTTGCCGCACTGGCGGATCGTTTGCAGCGCGATTGCGGCGAGACGGTGTCGATATCGGCCATTGGTGATCTCGCGGTCGAGGTCGTCTATGTATCCGCTCAGAGCGGCGGCATCCGTCTTGTCATCGAAGTAGGCCAAACGCTGCCGTTGCTGCACTCGGCCATTGGTTGGGCGCACTGCACGACCCTGCCGGATGCAACGATCGCCTCACTCGCATCGCGCAGCCAACTGCGACTCCACGAACGCGTCGATCTGCGCGAGGTGCGCCGAGAAGTGCGTCTTGCTCGCGAGCGCGGCTACGCATTCGCCGACAGCGCCGTCATACCGGATGTCGCGGCGTACGCGGCGGCGTTGCCGACCCCATTGTCATTACGACCCCTCGTGCTGAGCGTGGGTGGACCGAGCGAGAGAATTGCCAAACTCGGCGACTCCCTGCCGCGAAAATTGTTAGCGGCAGTCGAATCAACCCGAGACTGGTAAAACCATCACAGGACTTTGCATGAAAGATATTCAACTGACGGTGCCAGCCACTTATCAGCCGCTGACGATCGCCACGGGCATACGCTGCTCTGCGCGCCGAACGCCCGATAAGACCATGTTCATCGAGGGCGAGAAGCGCCGCACGTTCGCCGAGTTTTGCCAGCGTATCGATCGGCTACAAGCCCATGCGCTCGGTGAACTCGGTCTGCAGTTTGGACAACACGCAGCTGTCGTTGGCCCCAATTGCATCGAGTTCTTGGAAGTCGTCGTTGGCCTCTCAGAAGTCGGCATCGCCAGCGCCACCCTGAGTCATCGCCTCAACTCGGTGGAGCTCGCCGACATCTGTGACGATGCGAGAGCAGAAGTGCTGTTCGCGCACGAAACCTGTCGAGCCACGATTGCCGCAGCCCACTTCGCGACGATCAAGCAGGTTATCTATTTCGGTGACGACTACGAACAGCGACTTGCGAACGCACCGGCACTCGCCGAAGCGCCGCGTCTCGCGGGCGAATGGGACACGTTTTGCATTCCGTACACCTCGGGCACCACGGGTCGTCCGAAGGGCGTGATGCTCTCGCATCGCGCACGTGCGCTGGTGTTTCCGGTATTCGCAATCGAATACGGATGCATGGGCCCGGATGATCGATTTCTCGCCATCGCGCCCTTGGCGCATGGCGCCGGTATGGCGTTCGCGCTGTGCCCGGTATTCTTTGGTGGCACCTGCGAGATCATGCCCAAGTTCGATCCCGAGGCCGTAGTAAGCAAACTCGGCTCAGGCGAGTTCACCGGCGTTTTCCTGGTACCGACCCAGTTCCACGCCATCTTTGCGTTGCCGCGAGAATTCCTCGAAGCCCATCGTAAAACCAGTCTCAAAGCGATGATCTCGAATGCGTCTGCGCTGCCGCAGGCCATGAAGGAAAAGATTATCGGTCTTTGGGGCGAAGGCTTATTGCACGAAACCTACGGCTCCACCGAAATCGGCCTCGCAACGAATCTGCGGCCACCCGACCAACTGCGCAAGCAACAGTGTGTCGGCCTGCCCTTTCCGTGCACTCAGGTGAAGTTGTTGGATGAGGATGGCAAGCCTACGCCAAGAGGTGAAATCGGCGAGCTCTTCACCCTCTGCCCCTTCATGTTCAGCGGATACTGGCAAGACGGGAAGCGGGTCATCCCACCGTTGGCCAACGGTTGGTTCAGCGCAGGCGATCTGGCTCGTCAAGACGACGAGGGCTATATCTACATCGTCGATCGCAAGAAAGACATGGTCGTGACGGGTGGCATCAACGTCTATCCACGCCAGATCGAAGAATTGCTGTACCGGCACCCAGCCGTACAGGAAGCCGCCGTCATCGGTGTGCCGGATGAGCAATGGGGCGAACGACTGAAGGGCTTCATCGTTTGCCGAGAGGGCATGGGCACCACGGCCGAGGAACTCATCGAGTTCCTCAAGCCGCAGTTGTCTTCCTACAAGATTCCGCGTGAGTTCGACTTCTTAGCGGAGTTGCCGCGCAATCCTTCCGGCAAGATTTTGAAACGCGCCCTCCGCCCCTGATCGTCTCGAGCGGCCTCAGCTCTTGCGCTGAGGCTTCGCCTTGCGAGCCGCTTTGGGACGCGGAATGCGCGTGAACACCTCGAGCGCGTTATCACGCATCATCTTTTGATGCGATTCGGGGCGCATTCCGAGCGCCGCGATTTCCGCCACCGCACGCTCAGGGTCGATGACAGGCCAATCCGTGCCAAAGAGCACTTTGTGGCTGCCATACGTGTTTGCGTAATGCACGAACGCCTTAGGCCAATGCTTCGGCGCATAGGCATCGCCTGCCAAATAAATGTTGGAATGCTTCCACGCCATCGAGATCGCCTCTTCCGTCCAAGGCACACCGATGTGGATGCCGAGCAACTTGAGCTCCGGAAAATCGATCGCTACTTGATCGAGCGTGATCGGACGACCCACCGACGGTAGGCGACGACTCTGCGAGTAAACGAGGTTATGTCCGATCTGCATCATGATCGGGATCTCGAGCTCGGCACACTTGGCGTAATACGGATAGTACTTCGCGTGGTCTGGCGCAAGACCAAACCAGTGCGGGTACAGGTGTGCGCCGACGAAACCCAGTTCGTTCACCGCGAAGGACAGCTCGCGAAGTCCTTTCATCCCGCGAAAGGGGTCGACGCCGGCCAAGCCGGAGAAACGATCAGGGTATTTATTGACGACCTTGTGCACGCGCTCGTACGGCACTTCAAACGAGCCGGCGACGTTCATGTCACCTGCTCGCACGGCGATCAGCAGTGATCGCTCGATGCCGGCGCGATCCATCTTGCGAAGATAGTCGCTGACCGGAATGCCGCCCCACAGCCGGCGATCCATCCGAACCTGCTTCTTGAAAGCATTGTCGATGCCGGTCTGACCCTTGCGGACTGCTTCCGGATCGTAAAGGTTGCAAACGATGTCGATGTAACCGCTCATGCGTCGTCCCCAATGAAATGACGAAATGAAGTGTGAACTTACCGGCCACATTGTCATAGACTGCGGACTAACAAATCCAGTCCTGCCAACCTATCGAACGAATACACGTATATTGCGACATGAATGACACTTCGGTTTCCGTGACCCGCAGCTTTCGGGTTTTCGATGCGCTCGCCAAAGCTAAACAACCCTTGAGCAGCGCCGAGATTGCCCGCCTGATCGAAGCGCCGCGCTCCAGCACGGCAGACCTGCTGCGCACCCTGGTCGGTTTGAACCTCCTGTCGATAGACCGACGCAGTGCGACCTATTTCCCGACTGCTCGCTTCTCGTCACTCGGCTCGTGGTTGGAATCCTCCTGGTTCGGACATGCGGGGCTGCGTGATGCGTTGCGAGAACTCGCTGCCACCTCCGGTGAAACCACGGTGCTTTGCACGCCAACGGATCTCGATGTCGAAATCGTTGCCGTATTCGAAGGGCCCGCCGGAATCGCTTGGTCGCCCGTGGTCGGTGAACGATTTCCCATCTTCGGCTCAGCCACCGGAACGAGCTATCTATCGACTCTCCCCCCCTCCACCATCAGAGCGATGCATCGTCGCGCCGCCAGTGAGAAACGCGCCGCAGTCCCGGAGCTGTCGTCGGTGCTCAGCGACGTGCGCGCAAGTCAACGCGCCTCACTCGCGTGGAACCTCGGTACGCTGAATCCGGAGGTGGCGACCGTAGCATGTCACCTTCCGCAAGACTCGCTGCAAAGACCGCTTTTCGTGGCGATCGGCGGCCCCTGCAAAAGAATTCAGGAAAAGCGCGCGCTGCTTGAATCCAGTCTCAAAACGTTCGTGGCGATGCGCCTGCACGGCAACACGGCAGATCGGGAGCTTCGATGACGCAGCAACTGTTCGACCACGATTTCTTTTATCGAGGCTCGGTACCGACTCGAGTCGTCACGCCTCTGAATCGAGAGGATGCAATCCAAACCATCGGGCAAAACTTGCGTGAGGGCTGCGTCGTCGTCGCGCGTGGTGGTGGCATGTCCTATACCGGCGGCTACGTGCTCGCGGAAGATTCACGCCCGGTCGTCATGATCGATATGCGTCAACTGTCGCAGATCGATCTTGCAACACTCGCCAATGGTTGGGTGGTGGTCGACGCCGGCGTGACCTGGCAGCAGCTACACGAGGCCCTGCACCCGCAAGGCTTGCGCGCGGTATTCGGCGGTCCATTGTCAGGCTTGCGCGCCACGGTCGGCGGAGCGATCTCGCAGAATGCCGCCTTCTGGGGCTCCGGGCTGCATGGTTCTGCGGCGGAGTCGACACTCGGCCTCGAAGTACTACTCGCCGACGGCACCGTGCTGCGCACCGGCGTGCTGTCGCGGGGCGATGAAGGTCGCTCGCGCTATTTCGGTCCCGACCTGACATCCCTTCTCGTCGGCGACTGCGGCCGCTTCGGCGTCAAACTACGCATCGCACTGGCCGTCGAACCAATTCCGGTTGCTATCGACAGCGTCTCGTTCTCGTTCGAGCAACCCGTCAATTTGCTCGAGTCGATGCAGTCGATCGCCCGGCGCCGGCTCGCCATTCAACAAGTCGGCTTCGATCCCCTACTTGCCAACGTACGCACCCGACGCAGCAGCTTTGCCGATGACTTCCGTACGCTGTCTAAGGTTTTGCGCGGCAGCGGCTCCACCCTCAAGGGCTTGCGTAGCATCGCTGAGATATCTTTGGCTGGGCGCGGATTTCTGGGCGATGCGGGCTTCACCCAGCACGTCATGTGCGAAGGACTCGATACTCACACCGTCGATACCAAGATCGCACAAGTCCGACGGATCGCGAGCGATCTCGGGGGGCGTGAAATCGAGAACACGATTCCGAAAGTCATGATGGCAACGCCATTCACTCCGCTGAACGGCATCCTGGGGCCTAACGGCGAACGCTGGGTACCTGTCCACGGTCTTTTCAATGTCGATCGCGCTCAGGCGGGTTACCGCGCCTACCTCGAAACGCTGGAGGCCTTCGAAACGGAAATGACAGCGGCTGGCATTACCTCCGCCACGCTCTTCTCAGCCGTGGGTAGCACGACGACCTTAATGGAACCGATGTTTTTCTGGCAGGACGAACTCGAGCCGTTGCACTTCGACACGCTGGAAGACAAAGTCGCCAAACGTATTCCCCGCAATCCGTCGAATGCGTCAGCACGCAGTCAGGTTACGAAGCTCCGTCAGGCCATCATGGATGCATGGAAGCCACTCGGCGCCGGTCACTTCCAAGTCGGCCGCGCGTATCCCTTTGCGGCGAGTCTCGATGGGGTGCAGCAGCGAGTTTATAAACAGCTCGCAGCGACCCTAGATCCGCATCAACAAATGAATCCTGGCGTATTAGGTCTATAAATCTGACTACGCTGCGATCTGACTACGCCGCGCCCGCGCAGAGGCGTTCCTTCCCGCTGCACGACCGGAGATCATGGCTTCAGTGAGATAGGAGCCGTTCTGATAGAGATCCGACATCATTGAACCGAGTTCGCCGGCTTCATAGAGACCGCAGATCGGCAGACCTCGATGATCCAGCACTTCGGACTCGATGTTGCGACGCGCACCGCCGCTAGTGCAAACGATGCCCGGTTCGATTCGCACGGCGTAGTACGGCGGATTTTCGATTGCCTGCAGTGAAAAATCGGGTCGTCCAAAATCCGGATCAACGCCATCTCGGCAAGCCGAGTTGTAACGATCCACCGTCGCTCGAATGCCGACAGGATCTCGTCCCATCAGCACGGCGAGTTCCTCGATCGAATCCGCCCGTAACACCCAACCCTTCTCGATCTCGACCGTGTTGTCGTCAGACCATTCGTAGCCCTCGACCACGGTATTCCAGGTCATCGCCTGGGTAATGAGGCAGTTATGGGCACGTGTCGTTTCGTCGAAGATCATGTGCACCGGCAAAGCGCGCGGCAACGGCGTATCCACCCAATGTCCGTGACGCTTTTCTTTGTAATGGGTGTAGTAGAGCGGCGCACCCTCGTTATAGAAACGCTGCCCTTCGGCATCGATATCAATCCAACTGAACGTCTGCCATAGATGTCGGCGCATAAAGACGGTCGGCCACTGCGGCACCTTGATCGCAGGCCAGATACCACCGGACTGACCGAAGTTGCGCAAGTGCCAGAGATCAGCCCCTGCTTTCTGCAAGAGTTTCAGACCGTCACCGGTATTGGCGGGTGAGCCGAAAGGGTAAGCCTCCGGCAGCCCGTAGTAATCACGCTGCATGGTCAGATTATTTTCATAGCCGCCTACTGCGAGCACGACGCCGCCCTTGGCTTTGATCGCGCGACGCACACCGCCCTGCTCGACGATCGCACCCACCACTTCGAGCGTGTCTGGATCCTGCACCAGATCGACGATGGGTGAGTCGAATCGGACGGGAATTCCGCGGCGCTCAACGCAACGCTTCATGGTGATCCACACCCCACTCGGTATCGGCTTGACGAACGAGTTATAGGCCACTGCATTTTCGGCGCCGAATTCGGGAAACTCGTAAACCGCTTCCCCGCCGCTCCAGCCGCTGCCACGAACAAACTCGGTGCCTGCCTCAGCACATCGCTCGAGAATATAGGGCTCAAGCTCGGCCATCTGCCGCGCCCACTCGCGCAGCATCTCATCAGGCACGGGATTCTTGACGCTCATATTCTTTTGATACTGGTAGAGCGCCTCGGCGTCGTGCGAAATCAGCAACGATTGTCCTGACACTCTCCCGTTACCGCCGGCGAGGTGCTCGGGCATTTTCTCCACGATCAAGATCCTCGCGGCTGCATCGGCATCTCTCGCACCGAGTGCTGCGGCGCAGCCGGCAACACCGAATCCCGCGATCAAAACATCCACTTCATCATGCCACTGCGCTACGGATCCGGGACTAGCCATCATTCACCTCGAGTCATTTCCAATGCCGACCGATACGGTCGTAAACCCCAATACAGCACCAATGCAGCGAGCAACCCCATCGAGCTCGTCACCCATGCGATCGATGCCGACAACATCTTCTCATCAACAAAAACATAGTCGGTGACCAACGCCACCACCATCGGCCCAAGCCCGATACCGAGTAAATTGTTGAAAAACAGATACAACGCCGAGACGACCGCGCGCATCCGTACCGGAGCAACCAATTGAATGGCAGCGGCTGCACCGCCAAAGGCCATGCTGGCGAAGAACATAAACGGACAGAGCCAAAGAACGGCCTGCCAGACGGAGTCAGCGCTGGTTGCCAACAATCCGAAAGGAATGAGACCGAGTCCGCTCAGCACGCCCACACGCAGTGCCGCATCCAACCAACCACGCTGTCGCCCTCGATCAGTAAGCCACCCACCCACCAACAGACCCGCCGTTCCGAAGACCAGCACGGCAATACCTAAACCGAGTCCCGCCGTCGGCGCATCAGCCTGGAACTGCCGCTGCAAAAACGCCGGACCCCAACCGGATACCGCATTAAAGGCGGCACTCAACAAAGCAAAGCCGAGAAAGTGACAGAAAAACAAACGCGGATGCTCAGCGAGATATCCGAAGACTTTCGCCACGGGTGGCGCCGGCGTTTTGTCAGCGTCGCGTCGTATGGGCTCGGCGATCGTGAGCACTAACAACGCCAGTAGCAAACCCGGCAGCCCCACGATGATAAACGCCGCCTGCCATGCCTCTACCTGACCCACGAGCGGCAATTCGATGCCATCGGAGCCCTTGATCAGGCCGATCACCGCACCGCCGATGATGAACGCAAGCCCGGCGCCGAGAAAAACACCGGTCGAATAAACGCTCAACGCACGGCCGATCTTCTGCGGAGGAAATGAGTCGGCCAACAAAGAAAAGGCAGCTGGCGAGAGCGCTGCCTCACCGACGCCCACGCCGACTCGCGCGATGAAAAGATGCGAAAAGCGATTAGCGAGCCCACAACATGCGGTGGCGATACTCCAAAAAGCGATGCCACCGGCGATGATCGTCCGACGGCTGTAACGATCGGCGAGCATCGCAATCGGGATGCCCATCAGGGTGTAAAACAATGCGAAAGCGAGGCCGTGCAGCATCCCGATTTCGGTATCAGAGAGGCCAAGGTCCGCTTTGATGGGCTCGACGAGCAGAGACAGAATCGTGCGGTCGATGAACGAACAGGTGTAGGCCAGCAACAAGACTGCTACTGCGTACCACGCCACCCGAGGCTTCGGCCAATCCGTCGATTCGGTCATGTTTACCCCCATACCGAGGGTGTACCAATCGCCCTGCGCGGGTCAAATTTCGGGTATCCGTTAGTTTGGGTACTCGTTAAATGTGATTACGCAGTACAAGCAACGCCAATAACGTCACGCACATGGCTAGAAACAACAGCACAAAGAACCCAGCGCCACCGAACGCCGTCAGCAGTGCGGCTCCGAAAAAAGCACTGGAGACTCCACCCAACCGACCGATGCTGGAAGCCGCTCCGATGCCGGTTGCGCGAATCGATGCCGGATAGAGATGAGCAGCCAACGCATACAACGTGGTCTGCACCCCGTTGATACAACCACCGAGTAACGCCAGCAACACCAGCACCAACTCAGGCGATGCGCCATCAAAGTCGCCGAGCAAAAAGATCACGCTCAAGACCGCTGCAAGCCCTGTCATCAGCGCCAAGGGTTTACGTGAACCATAACGAGTCATCAAACCTGCCGCCAACAAGGCGGTGATCACGCCGCCGAGGTTGAAATACATCAAGCCACGACTGGCCTCGGCGATATCGCGCCCTGCCTCGACCAACATGGTGGGAAGCCAACTGAAGCTCGCATAAATTGCCATCAAGCAAAAGCCAAAGGCACACCACAGCGCCAACGTATCGTGTCGTCGATCTCGACTGAGCAGAGCACGAATCTGACGGATCGACTCGCCTGATGCCGTCGCCGACAGAGCATCTCGCGGGAGATCATTAGGCAGGCCGCGCCACAGAACGAGCAGCAAGGCCAACGGCAACACGCCCGCCCACTGCATCATCGCCCGCCAACCCTGAGCCGGCAGAATCTCCGCCGCCAACGCACCACCGACGACACCGCCCAACGGAATGCACACAATCGTGGTGGTGACGGCGACGACACGATAGCGTGGCGGTGTGCATTCCGCCGCGAGGGCAGCGGCATTGGGTAGCGCGCCGCCCATGCCGATACCGGCTGCTAATCGCAACACGAACAAAGATTCGACCGTGCCGACAAAGGACATCGCCAAAGTCGCAGCGCCGAACAGGAAGACGCAGCAAAGCAGCGCCTGCTTTCGCCCGACTCGATCACCCCATAACCCACCAAGAAGCGTGCCGATCATCATCCCAAACTGACCGACGGCAAGAACGGGCGCAAAGGTACCCTTATCCAATTGCCATTCCGCCAGAATCGCGGGCGCGACCAAGCCCAAGACTTGGTTGTCCATTCCATCGAAGAGGATCGCCAGCGACAAAAGCAGCAGCACGACTCGATCACGCCACGACCAGCGAGACGCGACTTCGACGCTACTGCCACTCACGCTCAACTACCGGCCGCAGGCCGTCGAATCATCGATACCACCAAAGTCACGATGGTAATTGGCACCACGAACGACAACATCACCGACGAGAACGCTTGTAATTGATCGTGTTGCTGCGCGGACAGGATGAGATACGCCACGTAGACGAGGTAGTAAAGCAGGAACAGCCCGCCCTCCCATCGTTCGATCTCGCGGCCGCTGACGAAAATAGGCAAACAAGCAAACGCCACGGCCAACATCACCCAGATGTCGAAGCTGACCACGGCAGCACCGATCGATAGACCCGCGGCTCCTGAGGCAATACCTGCAGCGCCGACACAACCCAAAATATTGAAAAGGTTACTACCGATCACATTGCCGACTGCAATGTCTCGCTCGCCCTTCAGAGCGGCCGAAACCGAGGCAGCGACCTCGGGGAGCGATGTACCGGCTGCGACGATCGTCAGACCGATCACCAATTCGCTGATGCCAAGCTCACGCGCAAAACCGGTGGCCGCTGTTACTAACCAACGCGATCCGACAATCAACAGCGCAAGCCCGATCAACACGAGTGCTATTTGCACCGGCAGCTTAGCGTCCCAAGCAGACTGCTCCGCGGGTTTGATCTCAGCGGCATACTCCGACTGAACCACAGCGGATTGACGCCGCGATTGAACGACGAGAAACGTCGTATAGCCGATCAACAACACGAACAGGAATACACTCTCGAAGAGCGACACCTGCTGGTCCAGAACGAACAGCAACAGCAGCGCCGATGCCGCGATCATCATCGGCACTTCTTGTCGGATCACCTGTGCATCCACTCGCAAGGGAACGATCAGCGCAGCGACTCCAAGAATGAACAAGACGTTGAAGATGTTGCTGCCGACGACGTTGCCGACCGCGATATCCGTTTGTCCGGTGAGTACCGCCGAGACCGATACCGTTGTTTCCGGCGCGCTGGTTCCAAAGGCAACAACCGTCAGACCCACCACCAATGGCGAGATACCAAAGGACAGCGCCAGCTTGGAAGCGCCGCGGACCAGTGACTCCGCACCGAGCACGAGCGCGACGATCCCACCCAAAAACAGCAAAATTTCGTTCATGCGTGCGATGCTAACAAAGGACGACAACACGGAGAATCGAAATGCACGGGATTTCGTTGAGCCATATCTGCACGATCGCCTGCCTGGTCGTGAGCACCGTAGGACTAGCGCAGTCGCCCGATCCAAACGCGGCGTCTACCAACCTCATCCGCAATCCGAGCGGCGGCTATACACACCGGACGGTCGAGATCCCGCAGGGATCGAGAATTTTGTACATCAGCGGTCAAACCGCCACGGGCGCCGACGGGAAAACACCCACGGACAGCGATGCACAGGCGGAGATCGTCTACGAGCGAATCGCCAAATCCCTCGCGGATGCGGGGATGACGATGCAGGATCTCGTCAAAACCACTGTCTATCTGACCGATGCCGCCGATCTGCCAGCCGTGATCCGAGCCGGCCGCAAATACAACCCGAACGGAAAGCAGGCGGGCACGCTCGTGTACGTTAAAGCACTCGCGGTACCCGAGGCACGAATCGAAATCGAAGCGGTTGCGGCGCGAGCCACAAAATAACCGCCATAAAAAAAACCGGGGTGGCTAAGCCACCCCGGTTTCATCGATCGATCAGATCGAAGTGACGATCAGCGACGGCGAGCGCCGAAGTCGTACTTGAAGGTCACGTTCCAGCTACGCGGAGCCTGGATGTAAGCGAGATCCGACAACACGGAGACGACCTGAATCTCGTCCGTGCAGTTACGGCAGTTCGCCTGGATGCGCCAGCCACCCGACGCATTCTCGAGGGTGATACCTGCATCGAGCGTGTCGTAGGCCTCGACGAGACCCGCGGGCGCGCCATTCGTAGCGACGTTGTTATCGCCAGTGAAGGCCCACAACACATTCGGCGTCAGACGCAGGTTCTCGCCGATGTTGAGGCTGTAGCTTGCACCCAAGGCCAGCGTATCCGGTGCACGAACAGGCTCCGGAATCTCTCCCGAGGGATTGATGATGCCGTTGTTGCAGTCACCTGCACGGCCACCGGTGCCCGCGATAGCAGCCTTACACGAGACCTGTTGCGTCAGGATTGACGGCGACACATCCTGATACTTGGCATCTTGCGAACCCGCAAAGAGGAACAAGTTCAGATTTTCGGTCGGTGCGTAGATGAGCTCCGCTTCGACACCACTGTTCTTCATACCCGCAAAATTGCGGGTGATGAAGGAGATGGCACCGCTCGGAGCCACGAAACCGGCCGGCGTCTGCAGATCTTCGACGTCCAGGACGAATCCCGTCAGGTTCAAGCGCAGCGTGCGATCAAGCCACTCGGATCGCAGACCGAACTCGTAGGACCACACCGTCTCAGGAGCAAACGGCTGATTCGCAACCGGCGCCGTACCGCGAGCGTTCCAACCACCCGACTTGAAGCCGCGAGTTGCCGAAGCGAACACGTTCATGTCGTCGCTCACGTCGTACTTGAAGGCGATACGCGGCGTGAAGAGCGCCGTGTTCAGCTCCAAGGGAATACCGGCAGCGATCAAGTTCGCCGTGTTGACGCGCGTTGCAGCCGTTGGAGCGGCAGCAATACCCGGGGCCGCATTGGCCGTGAAGGCCACCTTCTTGGTCTCGTCGGTGTAACGACCGCCCAAGGTGAGGGTTGCCTTCTCGAACGGCGTGAAGTCCCACTGCGTGTAGATCGCCATGGCATCAGCACGGTTGTTGAGGATGCGATCCTCAAGAACCAACGTCAGCGTCGGCGAAAGGCTGAAGAGATCTGCGAAGTCGGTGACGTTCTTCTCGTCGAAGAAGTACATACCGGCGACGTAGCGAGTGCCCTCGCCGATCTCACCCGTCAGCTTGATTTCCTGGCTGAACTGGCTGTGCTCACCGTCGTTGGCAATGACGAAGCCACCCACCGGGTTGGTCGGCTGCGTGCCACCGGCCGCGGTCTTCACGCCCGTGCCGTTAAAGAAGTCGATCGCGAACTTCTGCGACATGTCGACGTAACCGGTGATGAAGCTGAACTCACCCACCGACGACTGCCACTTGATGTTCGAGGTGATCATCGTGCTCTCAACATCGTTACCGAGGTTGTAGAAGCGCTTGTCACCCGTGATCAGATTCGCGAGCGGCGTGCCCGTCTGACGCAAACCCGTGCAGGTAAAGCGGTCGCTAGTGACGGTGCCAAGGCAACGCGCTTCGACGCTCTGCGCACCTGACGACGTCGCAGGGAGACCCGCTCGCTGCGGCACCAAAGCCACCTGCGGGCCACCCGCCGGAATCGACACGAGACCGTTGGCGACCGCGCCACCACGGTAGGCCGAGCCCGAACCGCGGGCGAAGTTGAGGATGTTGAGCCCCTTGTCTTGCGAGTACTGGGCTGCGAGATCCCACGTCACCGCATCAGAGACAAGCACGCGCATAGAACCGCGCACGCCCATGGTGTCGGTGGCGTTGATATTGTCCTCACCCGTGATCGGATTCGAGACGTAACCATCGTCCTTGATCGAGTAGACCGACAGCTTGGTCAGAACGGTGTCGGACACCGGCAGGTCGATCGTGCCGCGGAAGCTGCGCTGGTTGTATTCACCAAAGCCTGCTTCCACATAGCCGCCCATCTCCTCGCCCGGAGCGCGCAGGATGACGTTCATGGCGCCACCGGTGGTGTTGCGACCGAACAGCGTGCCCTGCGGACCGCGCAACACTTCGATGCGCTCGACATCGAACAGGCCAAGATTGTTGGCATTCTGACGGCTAAGGAATACGTCATCGACGTAAGTTCCTACCGGCGGATCAAAAGTCGCGATCGACTCGGTGTTACCGATGCCGCGCAAGTAGTAACCGTTAGCGGTACCGAGGCCGGTGTTGTTGAAGCCGAGCAAGTTCGGGATCAACTTGACCATATCGAGAGTCTCGGTGACGTTCAGCTTCTCGAGCTGATCGGCAGAGAACGCAGAGATGGCGATCGGCACGTCTTGCACGCGCTCTTCGCGACGTTGCGCCGTGACGACGATCTCATCGAGCAAGCTGCCCGAAGCTTGGGATTCTTGCGGTTCAGGTGCCGCCGTCGCAGTCCCTGCTGCACTCGCGATCGCGAGACCCGCGACCAACGAGGTCATTCCCTTCTTGAAAACGATCATTCCTGTCTCCCCTATTGGCACAC
>JACCEC010090727.1_pt1 | contig 66654 bp, 53 predicted proteins | sample 7450121 | NCBI WGS metagenome assembly JACCEC01 (sample SAMN15323455, study PRJNA562643) | freshwater metagenome | isolation source: river surface water | place: USA:Blue River Watershed | collected 2017-08-18
GCTAATATACAACCATAATTACTATTATTAGTAATAGTACCAGTCAATTGTGTTAAACAATTTGTAATAACAATATTACTATTATAAGTATTATTACATATTAAACCTAAAGTTCCATTGATATTAATATTAGCAATTGAGTTAACTTTACAACTGTCTATAATACTATTATTAGAAGCAGTATAAACAATACCACCATAATTAATATTACCAGAAACATTCAAATTACTAGATAAAACTACATTTTTAATAGTTGCATTATTAATAGAATTAAATAATGCATAATTATTACTATCAATAGAACTATAATTTAAATTTCTAAACTCTTTATTATTACCATCATAAACTCCTTGAAATTCCCTAGGTATCATTATATTAGAACGTAATTCAAAATTTAAATTGGACATTTGTAGGTAATTAGCAGTCATATAATTACTAGGTGCGTTTAAAACATGATATCCCTCACCATTATTAGCAATACAAATAAATTCGTCTTCATTTGTTATTAAGTAATTATTTAATTCATCTTGCATATAATTTATATTAGTTAAATTTATAGCTTCGATTGTAGCTGAACCAAATGCAGTTATATTAAATGATTTCCATTCATTTGGTATTATCTCTAAATCTATTTTAGAATTAGAGGAACTTAATATATAATTAGAATTATTATATATCATACTTAAGTAATTGGATGTTGATGTATAAGTAGTATCTATTGCTATTGATGTACCATTTAAATTAATATTATATATAGTATTATCTAATAAAAGTAAATCAGTTTGATTAGAATATAATGAATTTACTTCTGATGAATCTAATATAACATTCGAAGGTATTAATAATTTATCTACACTTCTAGATTTCAATGTGGTATCAAAAATACTATTATCTAAATTCTTTATTATTTTTTTCGTATCAACATCAAATGCTTTATTTAAAACATTTTTTATAGCAGGCTTTACTAATTCTTTATTTACTTGAATCATTGTAGTAAAATCTGAAAAATCATATGTATTTTGATTTGATGATGAAACCTTTTGATTACTTAGACTTTGATAAACTATTGCCTCTTCTACACTATTAATATTATTATTAGATTTAGTTATTAAAGTGTTAATATTTGATGAATAAGTAACTAAATCACTATCTTTTACTAAATTTAACATATAATAAGGTACTGTTGATTTAGTTAAAGGAAGAGCTGTTGATATAGTTGTTGAATTATTTAGTAACTTCTTATATAAATTATAATTATTATTTATAGTATCATATTTAAATTTAAATTCGAGATAATTTGATAATGGTAATGATATTTCCCAATTTGATGCTAATGATGTATAATTACTATTTAAAATATTTATAGATAAATTTGAATCAATAATAGGTAGTTTTATAGAATCAAGATAAACTATATTATTAGAACCTGGAATTATATTCCAAACATCGTCTCTAATAGTCATTTGTGCATTTGAATTAGAAAAACCATATTGTTGTGTGGCATAATAATTTTTATAAGATTGATTATTTCTAGAATAACTAGTACCTTTTGAAGCTACATAGTTATTACTACTATTAATTACATTACCTCCTATAATATCATATACATTACCATTCATATAATTAAAACTATTAGTTATAGTGGCATCTTTACTCAAACCATAACCATTATTTGAATTAATATTACCAACCATACAATTTATACATTTATTGATTTTACCTTTACCAGATATACCTGAAAAATAAGAATTTTGATTTGATAGTCCTATATTACCCGTTATATCATTAATACAGCATTCAACATTGGCATCATAAGCAATTCCGCCTATATAATATGAGTTACTAGAATAATGACCATTAATATTACCTATCATTTTATTGATACAACCATATGTTTTAACATTACTACCAACAATACCACCACCATATGTTCCTAAATATAAATCACCAATATTTTCATTTGTGCAATATATTACATAATTATTTGAATAAGAACTATTTCCTAAAATAACACCTGATGGTGTATTAGAATTAATACAATTTGTTTTTATTGTACCAGAATAATTTGTATAACATCTATTAATTATATTATTAGATCCACTAAAATTATTACAAATTAAAGCCAAATTACTCGAAATATTTATATTACCTGATGCTATTACTTTACAATTATCTATTAAATTATTATTTAAAGCAGTATGAATTATACCACCATAAGATATATTACTTTGTACATTTAAGCTATTAGTTAGTTTTATATTTTTGATTATTGAATTATTGGTATAATTAAATAAGCCCGTATTTGAAGTATCTATATAAGATAAATTTTGTAATTCATAATTTTGTCCATCATAACTTCCTATAAAATTTGATAAGGAACTACCAATTGATAAAATATTACAACCAGAACAATTTATATTGGAAACTTGTCTATAATTAGCTGACATATAATTTGTTGGTATTGTACCACTGCTTGAATAATTTGAACCCAAATTACCATTATTTGCAATACTTAATAAATGATTTACACTTGAGACTTGATAAAAACCATTTGTTAATGTCCATGATATATCTATTAATTGAGCAGCTACTATAGTATCTGACATTATTGTTTGAGATACTGACTGACTATCAGTATATGTATATGTCCATACAGGCATTTTTTTTATATCATTCCATCCAGTAATATAAGGACTACTGCTTAATTGTGATGGTAATGATTCTAATGTTACATAGTACCAAGCTGTTCCATTACTTGTTGTTATTGTAGTTCCATCAACTGTCATACCATTACGATTTGAATACACATTATTAAGTACATTTGTTAAAGAAGTTGGTACTGTATAACAAAGTACTCCAGGTGTTGCACCTTTCATTGCTAATACATTTCGTTTAATTGAAGGGTTAGTCATACTTGTATAACCAATACCACCACAGTAAGTTACTGTTGAATAACTTATATTACCTTCCATAACGTTTATATTATCTTCTATTGCACCTTGACTATATCCTACTATACCACCAACATAAGAAACTCCAGATATATTACCTATCATTTTATTTATACAACAATATATAGTAGCATTTACACAATTACCTACTATTCCTCCAACATAGTTACCACCATTACTTGATATATTACCAGTCATTTCATTAATTAACCCACAAAAAATCAATGAAGAGTAATCATTATATCCAATTATACCACCAATACAATGACCTGAAATAGTTGTAGCAATATTCCCTATTGTTGATATTGTTATATCTCTAATAATATTTGGACCATATACATAACCAATAACACCACCAAGATGACCTCCAGTAGTACTTATAATTAAATATCCTTTAAGAGTAATTTTTTCTGTTGAACCAGTAGATACACCTCCTATTAAACCACCGACTTTATTACCACTACAATTTATTACTGAACCATTTGATAAATTCAAATTAATATTATTAATTTTTCCAATTACTTGGCCACTTAAAAACCCACAATAACCAGCTCCTTTTAATTTACAAAGTCCTGTAATACTAATATTTTTAATAACACTATTACTATTATTAACATATCCGAATATACCTTGATAATCTGAAGTACTTGTTTGATCATTTTGCCAATTTTGGATTTCATAATTTTGTCCATCATAACTACCAGTAAATGCAGTTGTAGAATTTCCTATAGGAATCATTGTACTACCATTACAATTGATATTTGCTGTTTGTTTATAAGATGCACTCATATAAGTTGGTACAGAACCTGATGCATTATATGTTGTTCCACCTGATGCTATACATTTTAAATGATCTAAACTCGATACTTCATAATATCCATTAGTTAATACCCAAGTTATACTTGGTAATACAACTGAAGTAGTATCATCAGAAGTAATAGTACGACTTGTACCTGAACTATCTGTATAAGTATATACCCATACTGGTATATATTTAGTACCATTCCAATTTGTTATCAAACCACCTGATAATTCGCTTGGAGATGAATCTAATGTAACATATGTTAAACCAGAATAACTTGTTGATACTGTACTATTTGAAATTGTCATAGTAAATCGATTAGAATAAACATTATTTGTACATGTAGCTGCACTATTACCTCTTATAATATTTAAACCAGAAGAAGTTGTAATATTACCCTTAATAGCAAGTAAATTTCTCGTTAAATTTTGTGTTGTATAACAAATACCACTACAAGAAGTTGTATTACTTGTTGTTACTATATTCCCTTCCATTACATTAATACAATCTATAATAGTTGCTGGACTATTACCACCACATATACCTCCTGAAAATGTAGCTGCATTTACATTACCTTTCATTCTATTAATACAAGCTGACATTGTAGCGGTTGTTGTATAACCAGAAACTATTACAAGAGCTCCAATAATACCACCAGCACTATTACCTGTTGTTGTTGTTACATTACCTGTTATTTCATTAATTAGACCACTCATTGTTAAAGTTGGGTATTCATTACCTTTACCAATAATACCACCTACACCTGAATCAGTTGCAGATAAAGTAATATTTCCTGTAGTTGATATTATAATATCTCTTATGGCTTCTGTATAATTAATTAAACCTATCACGCCCCCTACATTTTTTAATCCTGTAACAGTTAAATATCCCTTCATTCTTATTTTTTCGATTACACTTCCAGTACCTGTTTTTCCTACTAAACCACCAATTCCATTACCTGTTGAAGCATTAGCAGCAACAGAACCATTGGAAAAATCACAATATATATTTAATAATTTACCTAAAAACATTCCTGCTAATATACCTGTTTGAGCGCCTCCTTTTACTTTACAAAGACCTGTTAATTTTATATTTTTAACTATACTAGTTGTATTATAAACATAACCAAATATACCTTGATTATCAGCAGTACTATTTTGGTCATTCTGCCAATTTTGTATCTCATAATTTTGCCCATCATAATTTCCTGTAAATGCACCTGTTGAAGATCCTATTGGTGTCATTGGAAGAGCTGTACTACAATCTATATTCACTGTTTGTTTATAATTTGCAGACATATAAGTAGGCAGTGAAGCTGTTCCTGGTGCTGTTGTAGCACTAAAACCACTCCCTTTAGCTGCTATACATCTTAAATGATTCAAACTTGATACTAAATAGGATGTACCATCATTTACCCATACTACAGATGTCATATTTCTTAATAATCTTAATAATTATTAAGAAATAATTAAAAATTACAAAAATATATAATTTGTTTGCCTTATTTTTATTATATATATAATTTTTTTAGATTATTTACAATGCTACTATGGCTAAATAATCATTTGTACTTAGTGATATTTGTTGTGTTACGTTTGGATCTGCATTATAAATTTTTAAGGGTATATCTTCTATATTAGTACCAATATAAACTTTTGAACCATTAACAGAACCTAATAATCCCATTGTTAAACTTCTATTTGCTTTAATTACATAATCACTTATATATGTTATAGGAATATTGGACGGTAAATTCAAGTCTTTTAGATTCAAAAAATTTTCAGTAAAAGTCATTATAGTTATATTTGATGAATCTAATTGTACATCTGATACTGAATAATTCGATGATTCTATTACTGTATGACCTGTATAATAAATATTAGAAGAACTTGCAGTAAATATCTGTTTAAATTGATCATTTATTAATACTCCATTTTGGTAAATAGATCCATTAATATTTAAATTACCTGTTAATTCAGTATCACCGTTAACTTCTAATGAATTACTTAAACTATCTGTAACACCTACACCTAATTTAGCATTACCTACATTTGTAATTAAATTAATATCATATAGAATATTATTACCTGCAAAAGTAAAATATTCATTAGAATTTACTGATACTAAATTATATTTACTTGTACTTGTATTATATAAAATTTTACTTGGATTATTAGAAGTAGAACTACCTATTTTAATTACCGATGTTCCATTCGCTTTAAACTCAACTAATAAATTAGAATCAGCTTTAAATAAATTATTTGATATTTTTGTAATAGGAAGAGTACTAGGAAGAGTTATATTTGATATATTCATATAGTTGTCTGTATTATTCATAATTGATAATGAATCAAAATTTGATGTGGATATATTATAAATAGTAGAACTTGCTTTAATATAAGTTTCACCTCTGCTAGTTATATTACCTGCATTATCTATTTGGAATTTTGTTCCTGTTATATTATTACCAATATCTAAATAATTAGAACTACTTGCAACGTTTACATATTTTATATCACTACTATTACAATTTGATACTTTTAACATAAAATTATTAATTGTGTCATTAATAGATCCATTAATATTAACAGAACCATCAGTATAATATATATCATTATTACTACCAGACCATGTTTTACTTGTATTACCTGTTACTGTATTTGTTATATTTAAATTACCACTTGAATTAATACTTAATATTAATTCTTGATTAGAGCTAGCTAATTTTAAGGTTTCCATTGTAATCGAACGAGTTATAGAATTGTCTAATCTATCTGTTAATTTAATATTTCCGGTTACTGAGTCTCTATTTATCACAGTATCGCCAATATAAATTGAATTACCAGATAAATATAAATCTTTCCATCTATAATTTGTATTGCCTAAATTATAATATTCGTTAGAATTTGGTATTAAATCACTCTTTAATGTTGTAACACTCAAATTAGTTATATTTGCATCTGTATTATTTAAAGATGATATTGATGCACTTGTTACTGTCTCTGAAGTAATAGTTGCAGATGATATTGTTGTATTTGCAATACTTAAATTAGACATACTTGCTGTATTAACAGTTACATTTGTTAAGCTACCTGCTAATATTGTAGCATTTGATAATGTTGCATTAGATGCTCCCATTGTTGTCATACTTATTAAACCACTACTATTTATACCCATTCTCTTAGTACCAAAAGTATAAAATTGCAATTCATCATTATTAGCTCCAGATGTTGTTTCTGCTGAAATATATGTGTCTTGATTCAAATCGGTTAATATATTGGCATTACCACTACCTCCTAAACTTGTCCAAGCATTATTAGTATATCCTTCAAAAGTACTTGTATCTGTATTATAACGTATTATACCATTTGTTGCTGTCGGTCTTTGAGCAATTGTACCACTTGGTAATTTAATCGCATTTGTTGAATTTATATCTAATCTATATTGAGGGTTTGATGTTCCTAAACCTATATAACCAGTACTATCTATTGTCATATTTAAATTGTTACTAGTATAAAATAGTAACTGATTATTATTAGAACCAGGTGATGTTTCTGCACTTATATAAGTATCTTGATCTAAATCTTTTACGCTTCCACCTATACTTGCCCAATTACTGTTAGCAAATCCTTCGAATTGTGATGTAGTTGTATTATAACGAATTAATCCATTACCAACTGATGAAGAAGGTCTTTCATTTGTTGTACCACTTGGTATTTTTAATGCATCTGTGCCTGCTAATTCTAATGTTAATTGAGGATTTGTTGTTCCTATGCCTATATATCCATTAGAATTTATAATCATTCTTTGAAAATTATTGGTATAAAATTTTAATTGATCATTATTAGCTCCTGGTGTTGTCTCAGCACTTATATAAGTATCTTGATTTACATCTACTACACCTCCTAATCCTGTCCATTGAGTTCCACTATAACCTTCGAATTGTGAGGTAGTTGTATTATAACGAAGCATACCTGTTCCATTATCGCTTGGTGGTCTTTGCGCTGTTGTACCTGAAGGTACTTTAATAGCATCTGTTGCATTTATTTCTAAAGATAATTGGGGATATGTTGTACCAATACCAACACCTCCTGCAGTGAAATATATAGAATTATTAGACGAATTATAACTCCACCATTCAACACCATTTCCACCACCAAATAATTCATTATTTTTATATATATTCCCTGTAAAATTTATGTCACCATTTACATCTAATCTTTTACTTGTAAGTGTATCTGTATAAATTTCATTATTAGTAAATATATTGGGCATTATACCTGCTTGTAATTTTCCTTGTGTAATATTTGCGGCACTTAAATTTGAAATTAAATAACCATCACCAGAAAAATATGCTGCTGTTACTGTATTAGCTGTTGTTATATTTCCCATATCCATTATTGTATAAGGTGTTCTTATAGATTCTGTTGCATATAAATCACCTATAAAATGACCTGTATAACTAGGATTAGAAGTTCCTACACCTAAACGACCTTGTGTATAATATATATCTGTTCCGTTTGAAGACCAGAAATTATCAGATTGATGAGATGCATATGTTATTCCACTATTAACATCACTTGGATTACTTCCATATACTGGATAACTTGATGTATCTTGATTACTACCAGTTTCACCCATACCATATGTCAGAATTTTCTTTGTAACATTAGTCGAATTATCAAATTTATATAATTCTAAATTTGAATTATCATCTACACGCCAACCAAAACCAATACTTGTTGAATTATCAAATGTTCTCATTGTATTCATACTTGCTCCTATTAAAGCTCCTCCTACCAAAAAATCATTCCCTATTGTTAAGCTTCCAGTTATTTCTATATCATCATCTAATACCACTATACCTTTTTTTGATTTTATTGTTTGTTTTGTTACACTTTGTGATAAAGTTATATCACTAATTGTTGCTGTTCTACTATTATCACCAGATATAATCTCTATAGGTTGAGAATTTATTGCTGATATTTGCGTTGTAAAATCATCTGTTTCTTTTTGATTAATTTTTAACGCATTATAACCACTTACATTCATTATAATATCACCAGTCGCACCAATAAATAAATCTATATTAGATTGTGTCGATGTATTTAGGGCAGCGATTTTTTTTGTAACAACCGCATCAAATATTGAACCAGCATCTAAATATTCTACTGTTTCTGTTAAAACATTTTGACCATAAATAGACATCTCCTTTAATTTATTTATTGTAATAAATTAATAATTTTATGTTATTTTAAAAAATTTTTATAACTCATAAATTAAAAATTACATTTAGTACAAATAAACATTATAAAATATAATTATATATTAATATAATGAATAAAATTAATATTAAAAATTATTCAGAATCTCTATCCACATTTATTGGAGATAAATCTGGAGATTTAATTAAATATACAAAAGAAAATGCTATTACATTCATTAAAAATATACCAATTATATTTAAATCATTATTAATTAATACTCAGTCAATATTAATTAGTCTTGTTATTATTATTATATTATGTGGTGTATTTTATTTATTATATACTGCATATAAAAAATATCCACGTACATTTGGATTAGCAAATAATTTACCTATTGCTGGTTCTAAAGATAATAAACCTAAATCTTTAGATTTAATATATTATGAAGCTTTATCTAAAAGTTTAGCTTATTATGTTTACGAAAATGAATTACCAATATTTAATAATGTATTCAATAAAAGTATTAAAAATAATTATAAAAAAAATTATTTAAAATATATTAACAATAAAATATTTTTTCATAAACAAAACTCTAGTTATAAATATCTTCTAAACAAAATTGTCCTTAAATATAATACTAAAACATATAACCAAAAATGGGGATCTAAATCATTAGAAGGATTAAAACAGTTTTTTATGGATATTCTTACAAAAAATTTTAATTTACCAATTAAAAATTCCAAAAAAAATAAAAAAATTTATGATGAATTAACAGATAAATTAAATAAAACTAGAGAAAATTTAATAAACTTTTTAAAAAATCCTATTTATAAAAAGGAATTTGAAAATAACTTACAAAAAGTGATTAATGATAATATTTATAGTTTTATAAATGCATTTAATTATATTAATAATCAACCTCAAAATGATTATATATTAAATACTTATGGAAAATTTGTTAAAATACAAGTCTCTGATAATCAATTTTTAACTTTGAAAAATTTGCTTAAAATACCTATCGGTAGTCAATTAGACCTTATTTTAACTAATAATAATCAACAAAATGATAATAAAATTATTTTGAATCAATTGAATCAATATTTAAGAGAATATGATGATATTTCCAATAATCAACCTTTAGATAAATATATTTTACAAATTCTAAATAATGATGACCCTATATCTTCTACAGATTTTAATAATTATATCCTATTTTTAAAAGAATTTAATCAATCTAACAATGATTTGGTTAATTCTATATATAATTTATCAGGTATACCCAATAAACACGTTAATATTATGAAAAGATCGAAATTTGATATTGATATTGTTACCTCTGAAAGAAAATATATTCTCAATATTTATCAAGATATTATCATATATCAAAAATTTAAAACTATTTTAAAAAAATATCCAAAAATCATTTCTAATCAAAAACTTATTCAATTAATTACTAAAGATTATAATTGGCATTTAGAAAGATTAGCTCATGCACAATATTTTAATGGTGAAAATATTGTTAGACTTTTTAATGACGATCAAATTAATAAATTTATGAAAATTACATCAAATATTTTAGATCTTCTTAATTATCCTCTATATAAAAACGAAATGAGTTATGGATTATTTGCTGTTTTATATATTTATTTATCACAAGATTCTGTAGAAGAAAGATTAAAACATTTGTCAAATTATTATATGAGTTTCTCAGAAATGTATTTAGCTATTGAATCTTTAGAGGAATTCGAAACATTAAAAAACAATAGAGATAATATTAATCTTTTCAAAGATTATCTTAAACCAGCTATTGATTATCTTTTTATAGAACAAATATATAAAAAATCAATTAAAAGTATTATTTGGGAAGATCATTATAAAACTATTGCACCTTTATGGAATAAATTTAGAAATGGGGCTACAAGTTTATCTACATATATTGATTGTCAAAATAAACATTTTAAAGGAACTTCACTTTGTCCAAAAAATGAATCTTTCGATAATGGTGATATTATAGAAGAATTTAATATTTTTGGACCAATTTTAAAACCAATTACTACTATTGTCGATTTTGTTAAAAATGTTACTAGAATTGTTAAAGTACTTCTATTTGCTATTACTAACCCTTTAGAATTTTTAAAAGTATTGATAGGACTTTTATTATATATTTTTGTTAATATATTTTTTATTATATTAAATATAGGTATTATACCTTTTAGTAAAAAAGAATCTAGAGATAAAACATTTAATAAATATGGACAATCTAAAATTACTTTAGGTAGAATTATTTTCTCATTCTTTTATAGAATTCTTTGGTTATTACCTATCGCTATTTTTAATTCATCTATTTATTTCTTATTATTTTTAGTTAGATTAGTTTTAGTTTTAGTATTTGTTATTCTAGATTTTATTACAATGAAAAAAGCATCCAAGATATTTTATAGTTGGTTTGTAGCTTGTGAAAATTCTCCTTTTGCTTGGTTCGAAAATTCATTTTATCAAAAAGGTAATAAAGTAGAAAGAGATCTTATATGTAAAAAAAATTGCCCTAGTGGATATACTATTTCTGATGATGGAAATAGTTGTGTCAAAATCCCTAATTATATACCTAATTATTGTCCACAAGCACAATTAATGAGAATTTATAAAGGAATGAATTTATCTGGACCTATTAATATTAACCAATTTAAATTACCTAAAGGTTTAAATAAAGCTCAACAAGAAAAATATATTGAAGATTTTAAAAAAAATAAAAAAGATTATTATGAATCTTGTCAAAATTTGTCTATGCTTAAATATGATAATATTGCTAAATCTATATGTAGTAATTTAGAATTTACTAACAATAGCAATGTTTCGCAAGAAGATATTAAAAATATATGTTATAATAAATTTTGTAGAAATGGTAATCATCAATCATTCTGTGCTAAATTAAATGATTATCAATATGATCAATCTACTGATGTTAGTACCAATGATATAATTAAATTTATTTCGGTTTATACTATTATTATTACTTTATTGAGTTTAGGAATATATATTATTGATCAAAAAATTGATTTAATTAATAAAGCTAATCAATCTATACTTAATACTGTTCTTAATATTAAAAATTCATTAAAATAAAATTAATTAAACTATTTTATCTTCTTCTATTAATTTTTTTATTAATTTTTCTAATTCATTATCATCTGTTTTACATTGATGATTTGTCTCTATTATTTCTCTTAATACTAAGAAAATTATACTTGGCATTGCATCCTCATTATAAATTTCTTTATATTTGTCTGATATTTTCTCTTTTAATACCATTTGATATTCTAAACTATTTAATAATTCGTTTTCAATATATTTATTCGTTTCTTTAAAATCATTATCAGCTCTATATTTACTTATACATTTCTGATATTCACGTTTATCTGGTTTTCTTTTTAATATATTATTAAATATTATTGTTAATTCTTCTGAATATTTTTTTGTTAAATCGATTATATTTATTATATCTTGGGGTATTTTCTCTTGTTTTAAATGATATTTTTTCTGTTTAAAAATATTATATATATAGTTTAAGTCAAAATCAGAGATATTTTGACTATAAGTATCTTTGAACAAATCACTTATATGTTTATTCATATATTCAAAATATTCGTTTTTTTCAATTAATGATTCTATTATTATATTTTCGTAATTATCAACATCTACTAATTTATTGTACTTTATTATGTAATCTTTCTCATTCAAATCATTGTTTATGTAATTTTTGTATAAAGTTTTTACTATACCATAATTACTATTATGTAATTTATTTAATTCTAATATCTTATTCGATATATCACTATCATTTAAACCTTCTATACCTATACATAATTTAGGATAATATTTTATAAATTCTAATACATGAATATCCCTTTTAAAAGTTGTATTATACAAATTTATAAATTTATATAAAATTTCATTATCAAATAAATTATCATTTACAATTAATGATTTTACTACTGCTTCATTATTTTTCAATGTAGATAATATATTTAGTATCGTTTTTAAATCTATCGAATAACCTCTCAATTCTATATGTTTATCTTTTATTTGTTGTATTTTATCTTCGCTTAATTTCTCATCTTCAGCTATATTTTTATGTAATAATTCATATGAATAGTTTTTATTTTTAAAATATTCCATATACTTATCTTGAATTTCTGGACGTAGTTCTTTACCTGTCATATAATTATAAAACAATTCTATCATATTGGCTACATACTGTTTGTAAACATCTGATTTTAAAATATAATTATAAATTTTCTCATCACTTACTTGAGAATCTTTTAAATAACCTATAAATCCCTTGATATAATCTCTATTTAAGTTTAATGTTGTTAATCTTGTAAATATTTTATTTACTTTTTCGTAAATATAATTTTGATATATTTCACTATTTATTAAATATAATTTAAACATAGGAGGACTTCTGTTTTTCTCTACACTATTTTTATACCAATTAACAATATAATCTGAATCTTGTTCTAAATCCCTGTCTAAATAATCACGATAAATATTTATATATTCTCTAAAAACTTTATTACTCATATTATTATTATCCTTAACTTTTTTATTTGTTTATCTCGAACGAAATAGATTAGTTATTTTATTCGGTTTACTTATTTTATAAATATCAAACCATTCGTCTATTATTTCTTGACTTTCACCTTTTATTTTAAAATCTTTAGTACTAAAATATTCTACATTTTCACTTAAACAAATCATACATTTCTCTGGATTTTTTCTTAAATGTCTTAAATAAATTCTTATTTCATGTTTATCACATTTGTTTTTTACAATAAAATCTTTTATCATTTTATCAAAATTTACGTATTTTGTATCAGTTTTTAACCATTTATTTTCAGAAGATAAGATCCATTCACTTATTATATAAGTATTTGTTGAAGTATTTCTACACCAATAATCATAATATCCTGTTGTACATAAAGAATCATAAGTCTTTATAAATCGTTTTTTTGGATTCAGGTCATCATAAATATATCTGTTATATTTAAATATTGAGTCTAATACTGTATTTAAACAATCATCTAATGAATTATATATCCCTAAAAGTGTCTCATTTAAACTTTTTACTGATTCCTGAACTATATAAATTTTTGTCATTATTAATTCATTATATTATATTTTTCATTATAAATATTTATCTTTAAATAATTTTATAATTTAAGAAAAAAAATTTAATTACTAATATTACTTTAATTTCTCTATTTTATTTAAGAGCTTGTACGAGAACGCTTGGCACCAGGACCAGGTTGTCTTTGGAATGTAGGGTGAGTTGTTGTAGTTGACATCTGGTATTGCATTGCTTGTTGATATTGTTGAGGATTACCTGGACGACCACGAGGAGGTCCACGAGGTGGTACACTACTTGCATAGTTAATGTTGTTATCACACATTAGAGCACCACCACCTACACCTGTGATATTTACACCTTGAGGTCCATTAGGACCATCCTCTACATCAAAATTAATATATTCGCCTTTTACTAGAGTGCGGAATTTGCTGTTGACTGGAACAATTCCGGTATGGTGGCAGAAAATATCTTTTCCTTTCATCTCGCCCTCAGATTGTACAGTTAGAAAGCCAAAACCAAGTTTGGAGCTAAACCACTTTACATTACCGAGAAGAGAACCAACTTTTCTATCACTTGTCTCCATTACTACATCAGTTGCTGTAGTGCCTTCCTGAACTTCCATTGTTTGAGTTGTTTCGTCTGCCATTTTTAACTTTTTTGTGTTAATGTTTTTTATATGTGTCTTATTCTTAAATAGATTTCGTTCTTTAAGTATAATTTTTATTTTTATTATTTATAATCAAATTTTCTATTTTTCTCTATTGAATTTATTTATATTTGTTTTAATAGTATATTTGTGCTTTACCTATTTATTGGTTTACTAATGAATTATTCTGTTATTTTATAAATTTATTTATTTTATTAAATTAAAATGATTATTGGTATTATTTCTGGATTCTTCGACCCATTTGGTATCCAACACTTAGAATTAATTAAAGCTTCAACTGATTTTGTTGATTATCTAATTGTTGGTGTTAATTCTGATGAATGTTCTTTGAAAAAGAAAAAACAACCCCCATTTATACCTTTTTCTGATCGCATCAAAATAATGAAAGCTTTGAAATATGTTGATGAAGTTGTAGCTTTTAATGATGATAATGGTACTGCTATCGAATTAATTAAAGATATTTACTACAAATATAAATATGAAGTTGATAACGATATTATTCAATTAATCTTCATTAATGGTGGAGATCGACAACTTGTTAATACGCCTGAAGAAGATTATGTGAATAAACATTTAAAAAATAAAGTAATTATGAAATACTCAGTAGGTGGTGATAATAAAATTGCTTCTTCAAGTGATTATTTACGTAATTGGGTTAATAATACAATGATTAAATATAATATTGATTTTAGATTAAAAGAAAAATATTGATTTGTTTAAGAGTTTATCTGATAGTTTTTGAAAATAATATTTAATTTATTTCTGACAATAAATTTATTTCTTTAGATAGTTTATTTAATTGTTTTTTTATTTCAAACATTTTATTTATTTTATAAATATTATTAGTTTCGTTAGCTTCATAATTTATATTAGTTTCATAATTAATATTACTATCACTATTTATATTAATAAATTTACAAATTTTTTCATGTTTCCATTTATTTTGTCTTGTTGATAATTGTTTATTACATTTTCTACAATTATAAATTTTTTCCTTTTTTTCATCTAATTCTTTTAGTAAAATTTCAATATTAATATCTTCAAATATTATTTCACATTTAGATTTTCTTAAATAATGTCTTCGAAGACAACTTTTAAATTCAGTTGAATATCCACATCTTTTACAAATGTATTTATTTTTATTGATATTTTGTATTGGAATTTTGGTTAAATTTACTTCATTATTATTTATATTTTCTATTTTTTCTATTTTTTCTATTTTTTCTATTTTTTCCATATTTTCTAGTTTATTAGTAATTAAATCATTAGAAATAGGAATTTCGTTTTTAATAATATTAATTATAATACTATTTTCTTTAAAAATATTTGATAATTCATATAAATTACATTGAAAATATTCAGAACCATAATCTTTTCTTTGAATAAATTTATTTTTACATATTTTTATTAACTTTTTTTCGAGATTATTGTAATCTTCTACATTTAGAACCAATTTGTATTCTGATCCTTTCATATAACCCTTTAATCTATTTGTATAATTTTGAGTTTTTCCAATTTTATATACATTTTCTTGTAAATTTTTACAAGCTCTAGGGTATAAAATATAGATGTATCCATTTTCATTCATTTTTTTTATATAATAATAGTCTTATTATTTCTTTAAATAGTTTATGATATTTAAAGCATTGATAATTATATTATTATAAAAAAATGTATAAATTTAACTGTTTTGTTTGTAATTATACTTGTAATTTTGAAAATAATTGGAATCAACATATAAATACTGAAAAACATAAAAATAATAGTATTTTAGTTTATAAAAATAATGATTTAGCAAAAAAATGTACAGAATGTAATTATATTGCAAAACATAAACAAGGTTTAAAAAATCATATATTAACGAAACATAGTTCGAAAGAAGCTAGAGAAAAAGAATTTACATATTATTGTAAAGAATGTGATTTTGGTTCTTTCAAAGAACAATCATTTGATATGCATAATAAAACACAAAGACATTTAATTAGAATTAAATTTTTATAATTAATTTTTTATACCAAGATATATTTTATCATCTTCTTTATTTTTTTTATCCATTTCATTTTTAATAATTTCAATTTTACTTCTACTATTATAAGCAACTTCAACTGTTTTATTAATAATTTCATTAGTGTTATATTCGTGACCATCTTTATCAAATAAATTCATTATATATAATGCTGTTTCTTTTTCATCATCTAATATACCTTCTAATTCATTTAAAAATTTCTCTAGAACTTCTCTTTTGTCTTTAATTAATTTTTTTAAAGTTTCAAATTTATCTTTAACAACAAATTTGTTACCATTATATACTGTTGCTTTATTATCTTTCAAATTAGTTATTAAACAATTCCAATTTTCAGGATGGTTTATGTTAAAATGTATTAATTTGACAAATTTATAAAGTAATAGTCTAGATGGTACAAGACAATCTCTAAAAGCTTCTAAATCGAAAAAATCGTAATTTTCTTTTCCTAAAGGTCTTAAATTTTCTAATATAATATTTACATTTTGTATATTATTAATTGTATTAGTATTAATTGTATTAGTACTATTATCATTATTAATAGTTATATTTTGTTGTTTTTCTAACATTTTTTCTAACATTTTTGACATTTCATTTATTTGATTTTTAAGTTCTATAATTTCATTAGTATCATTATTCGTATTATTTTTATTAACTTTACAAATTTTTTCATGTTTCCATTTATTTTGTCTATTAGATAATTTTTTTCCACATTTTGTACAAATTGTAATATCTCGTTTTTCTTCTAATTCATTTAGTAAGACTTCTACTTGAATATCATTAAAAATTGCTTCACAAATAATTTTTCTATTTAGATGATTTTTTAATGAACTTTTATAAGGAGAATTATAACCACAACGTTTACAAATATATTTTGACATATGAATTTAATAATATTAAATGTGTTTATTCTTATATATAAAATATTATTTAAATATTACATTTTAAATATTTTTGTATAAAATATCCTTCTAGTTTTAATATAATACTGTAAATGTTCATTTTAAATTTATGGATTACATTTTTAATAAAGAGAATTATGTAAATTTTAAAATATAAATTTTTAATTTTTAAAATTTTAAAAACTTTTTAATAAATATTTTATTATTTCTCTTTATTAAAAATGTAATCCATAAATTTTTAGTATTATATTTAAATATATACATATCAAAGTCCTTTAATATAACTAATTGTCTTAAAATATTACAATATAAATAATTCCATATATGATAAAATATCTATCTCTATAACATAACAATTAATTCCTTATCCCAAAAGGCTTTATTATCTTTCCATATAATTTGATAGGCTTTAATAATAATCCCTTTATCTTTTGCTTTTAGTAGGGTATTTTTGTATAAAATATCTGTATCAGTTGGTTTAAAATATTTACAACCAGATCTTTGTATTGTAAAAATAATAAAACATTCACTATTAGGTTCTTTTTCTTTGATAGTAATAAGTTCCTCTAAATGTTTAACTGCTCTAGGTGAAACAGTATCAGCTTTTCTTTTTCTAAAACCATCTGGAAAGATAGCAATTCCCTTTTCATCAATAAGGGGAACATTCTTTACTTCAATATAAAAGATCTTATCATCTTTTTTACCTACAAGATCAAATCTAGAATTACCTTTTTTAACTTCCTTTTTAATCTCTTCTAAATTAGATAATTCTTTTACTAAATTAGAAGAAATAGCTTTATAAACCATATAATTAGAATATATAGGATTAACACCAATAGTAGTATTATCAGAAACAATAAGATCAATAGAATATTTAGATTTAATATTTTTATTATCTTTTTCGGATACTAAAACAGTAGTACCTTTTTTAATTAATCCCTTACAACCAAGTGATGGCGAGTGTGCTAAAGCATCCCTATTGTTAATTTTAATATCAGCCAAATAAGGTGATTTAATAATTTTAGAAGGTCTATTAATAACTTCAGCCTTTATAAATTCTTTAACAGAAAATACTTCAAACATTTATATTATTTATTAAGATTTTATAAATCTTCTTATTAAATTATAATAATGTCAAAAACTGATAAATCATTAAAGTTTTTTGATGAATTGTCAAATTTTTCGAAATCTTCTAAATCAAAAATAGATAATGCAACACTTAAAAATATTAGTGTACCATGTACTCATTGTAAAAGTGCAGTTTCGCAAAAAAAATCAGTAAAATCAGATTTTTATACACATAAAAAGAAAGATGATAAAAAATCTTATTGTAAAAACTGTAGTTCAATGATAAGATTAGGTATTAATTTAGAAAATGTAGATAAAAGTAAACAACGAAAATCAAAAAAAATTAACCATATTGAAATTAATACAGCTTTAGAACTTCAAAATTTACAAGAATTAAGTATTCCAAATAGATCAGCTCCTATATTAATAAATAGTAATTTAGAAAAACATAGAACTAATACTAGAAAGAAAAAAAATAATTCAAAAAAAATATAAAAGAAGTTTGTTTATTAAATGAAAGTAATTTTATTATAAAATATTAAATATGAAAATCTTATTATTAATATTATTGATATTAATAAGTATTATTTATATTAAATATTATACAAAAATCAATATTGATTCAAATATTTTACAAGTAAATCTCAATAATTTGGATTATAATATTTTACAAGAGAAATATCCTATAGTTATATATGATAAAGTGGTAAATGTTAACGATGTTATTAATAAAACTTTTAAGCATTTATATTCCAAAAAATATTTAAATACCATATTTAGTGAGAATATAAAGCAAAATTTATCGAAATATGCTATATTTCATAATAATTCTAACGAAAATATAGATATAATAATATCAAATCCTATAAATTCTAAAGATTTATCTTTTAAGAATAGTGAATATAATAATAATTTTTTGACATCATCAGAAACAAATATAGATAATATATTTTCAATAAAAATAATATTAAAACCATATAATATTTTAATAATACCATATGGTTGGTTATTTAAATGTACAAGTCAATGTGAAAATTATTTTTTATTTGATATCTTAAATTTACTTATAGCAAATTATAAAAATAGATCTAAATAACTAAATAAAAATTTTAAAACCGTGGAGCATTAGTTTGTCTAGGAACATTTTGTAATTTAGGAACATTTGGCAACTTAGGAACATTTTGTAATTTAGGAACATTTGGCAACTTAGGAACATTTTGTAACTTAGGACCATTTGGTTTATTAGTATTTGTTGTATTAGTAGGTTTATTTACTTGTTGACTATTACCTCTATTAAATAATGTACTTACCATCTTACTAACAAACCCTTCATTTGGTTTAGCTACTTGAGCATTAGGAGGTTTAGTTACTTGAGCATTAGGAGGTTTAGTTACTTGAGCATTAGGAGGTTTAGCTACTTGAGCATTAGGAGGTTTAGCTACTTGAGCATTAGGAGGTTTAACTACTTGAGCATTAGGTGGTCTTACTACTTGAGCATTAGGCGGTCTTACTACTTGAGCATTAGGAGGTTTAACTACTTGTGTATTCTGTGGTTTAACTACTTGACCGTTAAATGGTTTATCTTGACTATTTATATTAAGAGCATTAATTTGATTATTGGACATATTTAATTGACTATTATTTTGAGTTTGTTGAATATTACCAGTATATTCTTCAACTTGTTGTAATTGAGGTTTGTTAGAATTATTAGTAACTTGTTGTAAATTTTTACTATTATTTTTAGTATTATTCTTTGTATTATTAATAGGTAAATCATCTAAATCAACATTAATTTTAACTTTGATATTAGACCCATTAGAATTAGAATTACTATTTGCAACTAATTTAACATTAGGTCTGATCTTAATATCTTCTCTGGTATTAGCCAGAGAATTAAAATCTTTAACTAATTCGTTAGCACTATTAATAGATTGCAAAAATGGGATTGTAACTTTATTATCAGAATTAAATAATTTGACTAAGAAATTATATAAATCATTTTTAGTAACAGAATCTTTTCTATTTGTTTTTTCATCTCCTAAAATCGTTAATATCATATTATACCATTTTTTAGGACTAACAGCACCTTTACCAACATTCTCCTTAAAGAATGGGTGATTTTTATTATGTAGTCTTAGATAATATATATATTGCCATAAATAAGATTTACTAACTGTTTGTAATCTGTCAGGAATTACAGTACCATTTTTATTAAGAACTTTATGTAAAATTAGAAAACCTATACTACAGTGAATATTTTTTTTTCCTGTAATAAAATTTTCACCAAAAATTTTGTTGTCAGAAAATTTTATACTCATTTTATTTATATATATATTATATAAGTTTTGATATATTAATATTTATTTTATTTTCATTGTAATCTTCAACATCAATTGTTTTAATAGGAAATATTCTAGGAATATTTAAATCATTTTTCTTTTTAAAAAATTTTTTCTTATCAATGTACGTAAAAGTATATAAATAATCTGCTGGATCATTTTCAATATTTTCTGTATTTTCATCTAGATTTTCAGTATTATATGAATTTTCGCTATATTTATTTTTTTTATATTTTTTTTTTTGAGAATATTTTTTAGTATCATCTTTAATATTAACATCTAATTCATAATAATCTATTAATTTTCCAAAAATACTATCAATATAATTAATATCAATATTAATAGTATTTAAAATGGGTTGTTGATTCGTTAAATAATATAAAACATTACTATCTATGATAATATCAAATAATACATATATTATATTTATCCTATTAATTATATCTGTTTTATTGATATTATATTCAAATAAATAAATATAATTCTCATAATATTTATATAATAAATTATCATTTAAATTAGAATATATTTGCTTCAAAATTTTAATTAATAACCAAATATAATTTCTTGATAAATTTAATACTTCTAGTTCCCTTTTTAATTCTTTTTTTTTTACATAATTATCAATAATATAACTCAAAACTATATTAAACTCTTTAACTTTTTTGGTATAAAATTTATATAATAGAGTATAAAAGTAAATAATACCTTCTTCATCTATATATGATTGTATAGAATTAACTAAATTATAGTAAAAAGTACTAATATCGTTTTTATTTTTAATATGATGTATTTCATTTTTCTGAACTTTACTTGTATATAAATCTAATTGTTTTTTTTCAGTTTTACAAATCGTTAAACATAACTTGATTATTTCAAATCTAATGTCATTATATTTATAAATATCTTTACTATTAATGTCTTTAGTAATATTAATACAATTAATTATCATAAGGGGAATTTCGTATGATAATATATAAAATTTTGCCCATAATTCAATACAAGTTTGAATTAATAATTTAATATGACCACTGCATAATAATTCTGCTGAATAAACTAAGGTTAAATCACTATCTTTTTCAAATACAGCTATTTTAAATTTATCTATTATTTCCTTCTTTGATAAACCACTTTTAACAAAGGTTTTATTCATTTTATATTAAGTTAAATTGTTAAGATAAAAAAAATTTGAATATTTTTACATATATTTTTTGTAAAAAATTTAAAAGAGAACTTATAGAATAAAAATAAATGGAGAAGTGTAAGATTTGTAAAAAAATCACTAACAACTTCTTCTTTCTACAATGTAAATATTGTCTTAAAAAACATTGTATTTCTTGTAGAGATCCAGAGAAACATAAATGTGAAAAAATAGAACAATTTAGAAATGATGATAGAATTTTTTAAAAAATATTTTATATTTATATAATAAAATGGGTTTATTTAATTCTAAATTATTAGAAGATTCTATAGTTATTGTTAAAATAACACCACAATTTAATTTTTTTCCTAATACATTCGAAGATTCATTTACAATAAAAGATAAAATAAAACTTCTTAAAAAAAATATAAATAAAATAAAGAAAGATATTGAATTAAATTACTCAATTTACTTCGATAATAATAAAATTGATAATATAAAAGTTAAATTATTAGAAGTTACTATTGATAATAATGCAAATATTATAATAAAAGAAGATGTAAAAGTAAAAAATAATACTGAAAATAATATGACTGAAAAATGGTTTTTATCAGATTTTCAGATAGAATCGGACGATACATTCGGCGGAGAACCAACAATACTTCAGAATATAATTATAAAGGGAACAAAAACTCAAATTGATGTGTTTTTGACAACTCCAACAAATATCGAAATTATACCTAAAAATAAACAGATATCTAGTAAAATTTATAAAAGAAAGGGTCCTTTAGAAAGTGCCAATTTATTTGATGTAGGAACACAAAAAAAAGGCCTTGATAATAATATGTGGGAAATTATAAGTACAAAAAAGGGAATAAAGAGATGGAAAAAAATATAAACTTTTATAGAGCTACAAAGTAAAAAAAAAATTTGAAAAATAATACTTTTTTTTCATTTAAAGATAAACTTAGATAAAATCATATTATAATAAAAAGAATAATGTCGAGATGTCTATGTTGTAAACATAAAACTAATAAAGTTTATTTAATGCAATGTACTTATTGTAAGAATGAATATTGTATTAATTGTAGATTAATGGAAACTCATAAATGTGAACATTTAATTGACTGTAAAACTAATGAAAGAAATAAATTGGAAAAAACTTTAGAAAGTAACACTGCTATTGCTAATAAAGTTATTAAAATATAGGAAATTATTTTTTATACCAAAAAATTTAAAATTTGACGCATTTTAAATTAAAAAATTATTTAAAAAAATATTATTATTAAAATATATCTTATTTAAAATGTCGACTTCTCTAGAGCCGGAGCCTTTTCTATCAGAAACTTCTGACAGACTGGTAATGTTTCCTATTCATTACCCTGATATCTGGAAAATGTACAAAGATGCCGTATCATCCTTTTGGACTGCTGAAGAAATTGACTTTAATGGTGATCTAACAGATTGGCATAAACTTAGTGAAAATGAACAATATTTTATTAAGCACGTTCTCGCATTTTTTGCAGCTTCAGATGGTTTGGTTAATGAAAATTTATGTTATCGGTTTTATAAAGAGATTCAAGTTCCCGAAGCCAGAGCTTTCTATAGTTTTCAGGCTGCAATTGAAACTATTCATTCAGAAAGTTATAGCCTTATGATTGACACTTATGTAAAAGACCCTGAAGAAAAAGCAAAACTTTTTGATGCCGTTAATACTATTCCTTGCGTTGGTAAAAAAGCGGTTTGGGCTCTAAAATGGATTAATAGTAAAGACGATGATTTTGCTACCAGACTAATTGCATTTGCTATTATTGAAGGGATATTTTTCAGTGGTAGCTTTGCATCAATCTATTGGCTACGTGAGAAACATGTTATGCCAGGTTTGACCTTTGCCAATAATTTAATAGCACGAGATGAAAGTTCTCATACGATGTTTGCGGTTTTAATTTATAGTTATCTAAAGAATAAACTATCTCAAGAACAAGTTCATAGTATTATGAAAGAAGCTGTTGAAATTGAAACAGAATTTATTACTGCTAGTCTTCCATGTAATCTACTTGGAATGAATTCAACTCTAATGACAGAATATATTCAATTTGTAGCAGATAGACTACTAGTTCAATTAGGTTATGAAAAGATTTATAACGCATCTAACCCCTTTCCTTTCATGGATGCAATTGGATTAGAAAATAATACCAATTTTTTCGAGTCCAGAGTGTCGGAATATAATAAAGCGAGTATTATCATAGGTAATACAAATTTTAATGTAGACGAAGATTTCTAAAATGGATGCAGATTTTTAAAATTAAATTTGAAAATAAATTAATTTTTTTATAAAAATAAAATTTGAAAATATATAAAAATTTATTTTGTTATAATTTATAATGGGTAAATGCAAAGCAGATTTGTGTAATAAACGAGCACATTATGGTATAGAATATAAAATTCCTTTATATTGTAATGAACATAAAGAAATTACAATGAAAAATGTTACAAAAAAACGATGTGAAAAATGTTTAATTAATACTGCAAATTATGGTAAAAAAAAAGGTCAAGCAACACATTGCAGACAATGTAAAAGTACAGATATGTTTAATACTCGAAAAATTCTTTGTAAAGTATGTAATATTACAATTCCTATTTTTGGTTTAGAAAAAGGAAAACCAACACATTGTAACTCGTGTAAAACTATTGAGATGTTTGATGTTAGAAATAAAATGTGTGATATTTGTGAGAAAGTTAGACCAACATATGGATTTGAAGTAAATAAACCAACTCATTGCATTAGTTGTAAAACTAATAACATGTTTGATGTTACAAATCCTCTATGTATTGTATGTAATAAAGTAAGACCAACTTTTGGTTTTGAAAAAGGTGCTGCAACACATTGTAATTTATGTAGAGAAGAAAATATGTTTAATGTTTTAGCTAAATTTTGTATTGTTTGTAATAAAATTCAATGTAGATATGGTATAGAAAAAGCCAAAGCAACACATTGTGCTTCTTGTAAATCAGATAATATGTTTGATGTTTTTGCAAAAATTTGTGATATTTGTAATAATTCTGTAGCATATTATGGTTTTGAAGGTGGAAAAAAAACACATTGTTCTAATTGTAGAACTGATAATATGATATTTTTAAATCATAAATTATGTGAAAATTGTAATAAAGTAGTAGCATCATTTGGTATAGAATTTGGACTTCCAACACATTGTAAATCATGTAAAACAAAAGAAATGAATAATGTTACAAATAAAAAATGTGAACAATGTCATATTAAAATACCATCGTTTGGTATTATTAAAGGAAATCCTACACATTGTGGAAATTGTAAAACAGGTGAAATGTTTAATGTTATGGCAAAATATTGTGAAGTTTGTAATATAATTCAAGCAAGTTTTGGTTTAACAGTTGGTAAAGCAACACATTGTGTTTCTTGTAAAACTAAAGAAATGTTTGATGTAAGAAGTTTTAAATGTATTGTTTGTAATTTAATACAGGCAAATTTTGGTTATCCAGAAGAATCACCAATTTGTTGTAGTAATTGTAAAGATGAAAATATGGTTAATCTTAAAAGTAAAACTTGTAAAACAGATTTTTGTAATACTCAAGCAAAGGCTTATAAATATTGTGGTTATTGTGCCTATTGTTTTGGTAATTTATATCCAGATAGTCCTATTGTAAGAAATTTTAAAACAAAAGAGAGATTAGTAGTAGATTATATTCGAGAAGAGTATCCAGATTATACTTGGAAATTTGATAAAATAATTGAGGATGGTTGTAGTAAAAGAAGACCCGATATATTTTTAGATTTAGGATATCAAGTAATAATTGTAGAAGTCGATGAGAATCAACATCAAAGTTATGATTGTTCTTGCGAAAATAAAAGACTAATGGAATTATCTCAAGATATCAATCATAGACCATTAGTATTTATACGCTTCAATCCCGATAAATATTTTGATAAAGATAACAAAAATGTACCGTCTTGCTTTTCAATAACTAAAAATACAGGTGCATTAAAAGTCAATAATAAAACCAAATGGAATGAAAGATTAAGTAATCTAAAATCTCAAATAGATTATTGGGTAAAAAATGAAACAGATAAAACAATAGAAATAATTCAATTATATTATGATGAGAATTTTAAATAAATTTATTGTCGCATATGATAATCTAAATTATCTATTAAATCTAATAAATGCAGTATATCATTAACATTTGTTGAATTTTGTATTGATTCAATATAAGAAATAATAGTTCCAGATAAAATATTAATATATTTAAATTCTTTATTAAATAAATTTTTAATATTTCTAAAAAATTCTATTATAAAATTTCTTTCATTATATGTAGATAAAAAAGATTTATTATATTGTTCATCAAGACTTTTATCAAAATCCATTATAATAATTTGGACTCCATGTGTATTTATTGAAATATTATCTAATTCATAAATAATTTTTTCTTTATTAGTTCTTTTAATTAAAAAATTATCCAAATGATTATCAACATGAATAAATTTATATTTATTAAATGCAATCAAATATGCCATAATGATTTGTTTATATAATGAACGTAATTTTAATTTGTCATCATCTTTCCAAAAATGTTCTCCTAAAGATTTAGATTCAGTATATGGCATAATAAGAAACTTATATAAGTGATTATTATCATAATATTCAAATATGTAATCATATTTAATAAATCCTTCAATATCTTTTATTTTTTTATTTATATCAAAATCTCTTTGAATAATATTATGATTATAAGATATTTTAACAACTATAGGAGATTTAACGTTATTTTTCTCTAAATTATCACGTAAAAATACAATAATAATTAATAATTCTTCAGCTAAAAGTTTATGATTATCAACAAGAAATTTATCAAACTGTTTTATTTTATCTAATGTATTAGTATTTTTGAAATTAATAAGATATTTTGAAGTATTTGATTTATAATCATTTATATTCATATGACGATATTTTTTTGGTAATTTTTGTAATTCCATTATTATATGAATTAAAACATTAAACATTAAATATAACATTATTATAATAAAAAATTAAAATGTATAATAGAATATAAATGCAACGAGGTGGTGGTGGAAAAGTATCTACAATGAGTTTAAAACATACTGGAACTGTAACACCATTATTTCCTTCAAGTTTAGCTAGAAGTACTATGAAATTAAGAAATAATAGTAGTTTACACAGTGTTTCTATAAAACCACCTATAAGACCATATAGTGGATTAGTATCACCAATATATCCTTCTTCAAGAGGAACTTCAAGAGTTTCACCAGTACCAAGTAATATAAATTCTTTAAACAAAGCATTAAATGCTTCTAGAAATTTACAAAGAAATAATTTAAATTCAACACCTAAATCTTCAAGAAAAAATAAATTATACAAAACGATACCATCATTTGGACCACCACCATTTTTATGTACTATAGAATTAAGTGAAGAAATAAGAGAAATATATGTGGATGGATTAAAATTAGTATATAGTAAATTAAAACCAGAATTATTAAGTAATAGTGATATAAATCATAAATTCGCTGCCTTATATATTTTTACAAAAAATTTATTAAATGATTATGATAAAAATCAGACAATATCAAAGCCCTATTATAGATATTTATTACATCAATTAGATTTAGTATTTTCATATTATGAAAATATTGTAAAAATTCATAATCCAAACTATAAATTTAGAGAAATGATACGTTTTATAATTGATGATTATAATGAAAGTATAGAACATTTAAATAATTCAGAAAGTTATTCTTTTCCGAGTTCTATAGTAACAAAAAAAATTAAAGAGAAAAATATAAAAATAACTAAAAATTTATTTTTAGATATAATAGATATTTTAACTTTTATAAAAGCTAATAAATAGATTTATTTTACGTTTTTTTTAGATTAAAATAATATTAAAAACAAATAAAAACGAATATGGAAGAATTTGACTACACAATGAATGAAATGCCTGAAAGAAAAAAACGCAATAAAAATGTAAAAAAACTCAAAGAATTAGAAAGAGCAATTTTACAACAAACATTAGTAATAAAGCAAGCAAAAGATTGTTATGAACAATTAGTATCTGAATATAATGAATTATCACAACAAAATAATTAGAATTTTTATTTAATAGCATATTTATAAATAATTTCAGGTGGAATAATAGAAGCTCTATGTTTATATAATTTTTTATAAGTTTTATTGATAGTAACTTCAGAAATAGTATTAATTTGAGCAATTTGTTTTTTCGTAATATTTACATCACAAATACTACAAGCTAAATAAATAATACCACTAGCAATAGATGGTGGAGTACTTTCACTAATAATAGACGTATTTTCAGTAACATCAGCAATTTTAATACATAATTCGACAACATGTTGTTCTAACTTTAAATTAGAGCAAAAACGAATAATAAAGTCTTTAGCATTTGTAGAATCAACATTAATTTTCATAGTATTATGAAAAATTTTGGATCCTTTTGTTAAAGTAGTAATATCAATATTAAAAATTTTCGAGACTTCTTTAGCACTTCTAGGAACTTTATTTTTTTTACATGCCCAATATAAACAAGATGCAACAATTCCGGCTCGGCTTAATCCCCTATGTAAAGTTTGTTCGGAAAGGGATTTATAAAGTACTTTAGCTTCATCGATAATAGTTTGTGGGATACCACTATTACTAGCTAAAGCATAAATTTGTTCAACAGTATTATATAATGCTCTTTCTTTATAAGATGTAGAATTCCATTTTTGATATTTACAAAGATTTTTACTATCAAACATGTTTCCTTTACCATATTCATAAGCAATCACCGTTCCAAGTGAGAATTCAGGGAATAAATCATTAGAAGCCATACCACATCTAGTTGGATCAGATGTTTTAGAATCATTATTGCCATAATATCTCCATTCAGCACCATCATCGATAAATCGTTCTTGTAAAGTTCCACATTTATTGCAAACGTAATTGCAATCTTCTAGAACAAAATCTTTAGAGTCACAATCATCATTTAAGCACTGTCGATAAATATCTTCATCAGAATCAGATAAATTTTTATTTAATTCTTTTTCGATATCCTGCTCATTGTCACTATCTTTAATGGATATGTCTTTAATATTATAAAATTCATTCATTAAAGAAAGCATTTCATCATTATTCATGACATCCATTTATTATCATTAAAATTAAAATAATAAATCTTTAAATAGTTTAATATTTAAGCTTTAAATAATTTATATTATTTAAGGGAATTTACTTTAAATAAGTTTTTCAATATTATTTTTAATATCTTCAGGAATACATGTAAAATCAATTAATTTTTTATTATTTTCAAATTTTTTTTTTGCTAGTTCATTTGAATTCAGATATTCATTTAATAATTTTTCATCTAATACATACTTCATTGCATTTTTCTCTGAAATTTTTTTTTCGAAAATTCCATCAATATTATCAGATACATCTCCTTTAATAATTTTAAGTAATAAATCAATTTTAGCACTACCTTTACTTTTTTTAGATAAGTCAAAACCTTTTAAATTAAAAATGTGTGTTTTATTATCTATTAATTGTAAATAATCATGATCATTTGTAATAATATATATTTCTAAATCAGGATGCTCTCTTCTAATTTTGTGTTTAAGAATTCCTATGACATCATCTGCTTCTGCATTATCTACAGAAAATAATTGTACATTTTGTTCTTTAATAAGTTTTGGTAAAATATTTTTATATACATGTGGGAATATTTTATTATTAAAATTTCTTAATTTTTCTTCTCTTCCATCTTTATAACTAGAATGAATTTTATGTCTCCAAATATTACATCTAGGACAATCTCTTGCAAATACAATATTTGGATCTTTTAGTTTATGTTTTTTAATAAATTTAGTAATTGATTCCCAAAATAATTTATTATATTTTTCCATAAATACGATTCCAGATTCTTCAAAAATATTATCTATATCTGGTGAAGTTTGTTGAGATAATTTATACCAATTGTAAATAGCAAACCATCTATAGAAAATATAATATGATAAATCTATAAAAATAATTGTTTTTTCAAAATTCATTTTTTATTAAATATTATTTAATAATCATTTATGTATAATTTTTTATAAAATTTTAAATTTTTTTATTTTAATAGTTCAGATGTATTTTCTTCACCTTGAACTGAATTTAAAGAAGCATAAGAAGCTTCTTTTTCAGCTTTTTTTGCTTCGGTATCAAAAGCTTCAGTTTTAACTAATTTTGTACCATTTTTTGTTAAATATAGAGCTGAGAAAAGTACTAATAGTCCCCATACAAATACAGCTATAGCATGAATCCATGATAATGTTCCACAACCAGTAGCAGCTGTTCCTTTAACCATACAATTAATTGTAAATACGGAAATAAATACAGGGATTAATAAAACTAGTACATATATAATTCTATCTTTTAAATAGTAATTTTTATCATTTTCATCATCAGTAATATTATATGGTAAAAATAATGCAACAATAAGAATAACATAACCTACAAGAGCATATTTTGCTTGTTTAGATAAATTCTTAAACATCTTTTATTATTAAAAATATATTTTAATTTTATAAAATTTGATTATATAAATTAAAAATTTAAATATATATTATTTAAATGTAAATAACTAATATTAACTATAATGGGTATTCCGGCATATTATAAAAATATTATAAATGAATTTCCTAACATTATTTATTCTAAAAATGTACATAATAAAACTAATGATAGAGTATTTTTAGATTTTAATTGTGGTATTCATCAATGTAATAATATACTTAAAAAAAGAGATGACATTAAAGATAATAAACATTTTGAAGAACTTTTAATTAAAGAAACTTTAAATTATATTGATGAAATATATAATTTTACAAAGCCCAAAAGTCTTTTATATATTTCTATAGATGGTATACCTTCTAGAAGTAAAATTATTCAACAAAGAAATCGTAGATTTAATGGCATGTGGAAAAAAAAAAAAACACTAGAAGTATTATCTAATATAAAAACTAATGATTCGCAAATATTATATAATAAAATAAGTAATGAATGGTGTTCTGATAATATAAGTCCAGGTACAATATTTATGAAAAATATGTGTGATGCAATTAGAAATCATTTAAAAAAATATCCTATTGAATGTATTTTATCAGATTATGATGAACCGGGAGAAGGTGAGTTTAAAATTGTAAAATATATAAGAGATAATCAGAAAGATCATGAAGAAAAATTAGTTGATATAATTTATGGTCTTGATGCAGATTTAATTATGTTAAGTTTGATTATTGATAATTCATCTGTTTATTTATTAAGAGAACCGGTATTTTTCGATACAAAAAAAAATGATAAATTTCTTTATTTTGATATAACTCAATTAAGAGAAAAATTATGCATAACTTTAAAAGAAACATTTAACATAAGTGCTGATTCTGATAAATTATTAATTTTAGTGTATGTATTTATCTGTATTTTATTAGGAAATGATTTCTTACCAAATCTTTCTTATATTGAAATTAAAAATGATGGAATAAATATATTATTAAATAATTACTCATTATTATATGCTAAATATAAAACGCATATAATAAATTTCGAAAATAATAAATGGTTAATAAATCCAAAAATTTTATTAAAATTTTTAAAGAATTTATCGAAGGACGAAGATTTAATGTTTGTAGAACAAGATAATTCCTATTATACATTTAATTTAAGAAATCAATATAATACAACAGATATCAATAAATTTATTGATAATAATATAAGTAACCAATTTAATAAATATCCGGATATTATAAAACCAAATGAAAATAAATGGAGACAACGTTATTATTATTATTTATTTGGTAGTGATGATGGTGAAACAATTAAAAAGGTTTGTATGAATTATATTGAAGGACTATATTGGGTTTTGGATTATTATTTTAATCAGACATACTATAATACTTGGTATTATAGATATAATTATTCTCCTACAATATTAGATATGATTAATTATCTCGAAATAGAATTAATGCAAGATGACACCTTTAAAATAAGTTACGACCCTATTTTATATCCAAATATTAATATTTCTACTGATTTACAATTATTATTAATTTTACCAATTGCATCAATAGATTTATTAAATCCAAAACATAAACGTATTTTAACTGATATTACATTAGGATTAACTCATTGTTATCCTTCGAACACATCATTTGATATATATTTAAAACGATATGTCTGGCAATTTATTCCTAAATTACCCGAATTTGATATTTTAGAATTACAAGAAATTTTGCATAAAATTAATCAAAGCTAACTGTACGTTTATCTCTTTCAAAAAAGAATTGTATTTTATTAGTTTCTATACTAGTAATATTATAGTATATTATTTTCTTATTTTTTTTTATAATTTCTTTTCTATTTAAAGTATAATTAAAAACTAAAATAAAATGTTTAAGAATAGTTATAGCTCTTTTTTCATCTATTTCGGATAAATATGCAATAGATTTACAAGGAACATAATATAATGTCATTTCTGGAATTAATTCTTTTATTTTGTCTGTAGTTTTAAATGATTGTAAGTCATATTTACAAAATTGTCTTGTATCATTAATATCTTTTAAATTGAAACAGGTTATAATTCTATTTACAAAGTCTATGTCGGGTTCTTGTCTAAATAATTGTTTATTTTTAGTCATTTACAAAAAACATAATTTATATTATAATATAATTTAATTTAATCTTTTTTTAATTTTTAAAAGAATAATTTAGAATAATTAATTATTATACTTATACTGTAATAAAAATTCTATAATATTTATTTATTTAAAATAGATTGTCTGACACTTAATAATTCGTCTAAATTAAATACTGGTCTTTTAATTATATTCTCTTCTCTTTTATTATTATCATTAGTTTTATTTATTTTTTTTTCTTCTATTTTTGGTTTTATTTTATCAATATGTTCGTTATTTAGAAATAAATAGCCTTTCTCAAAATAATTATCTCTTCTTAATTGAACTAAATTAAAATTAATTCCATATTTGTTATTAGAAATCCAAATGTTTTTCAAATGAAAAATTATAGTTATTCTATCATCAATATCTAAATTTTTAATAGTAATTTGTTCTTTATATTTATTATAAATTTCAGTATCATCTAATCTAATATTATTGAATTGAAAAACAGATGTATTTTTATTTAAAACGATAGGATTCTTAAAAGTTTTTTGATAAAATAAGTTTTCGTAATATATTTTTGCACAATTAATTATTTTATTAATCATTAAACTAATTTTTTTTCCAAATTGATTACTTTTGTATTCATATAATGTTATGGATAATTTTTGTGTAATTTCGTTTAAAATATATATCATAGGTAAAATAAAACTAGGACTTTCGATATATATTAATTCATCTTTATCAGAATATAAATCAAAAATAATTTTATTACAATAATTAAATGGTTTAGTAATTTTAAAATTACACTTATTTAAAGTACTTTCATTAAATATTTTCATAAAAAAAAACTACTTAATAATTTAATATTAAATATAATTAAATAGTTTATTTAAATGAAAAAAAAAAATTTTTTTAATAAAGAATTGTTTAATTCATTATTAATTACTATCAACCAATATAAACAAACCAATTCAAATGATAATTATAATTCTAAATGGATAATAATAAAATAAATTATCATGAATATGCAAAAGTACTTGCTAAAATTTTATATGATAAAAATATAGTCGTATAAACAATAGATATAGTCATAATTAATTTTGCTCTTGATAAATCTTTAGTTTGGTATTTATTAATTAATTCTTCACATATACTATCAGGCATTTTTTTTATTTGATAAATTAGATCTTTTTGTAATACTTCTAAATCTGATTTATTTTTCATGTCACTAGCATTAAGAATTAATCCGGATTGAGAATATTTTTTCAATTTAACTTTTGTATCAAATAAAATTTTTTGTAATTCTATTTTTCCATCATTATTACATTTACGTAAATTTTGGACATCAGTCAATAATTCTATAGGATTTAGTCTTTGTAATATTAAAAATATAACTAACATAGATATAGCTAAAAATACACAAGTTAATATAATTTCTGTTGTAGGATATGGGATATCCGTTATAATATTAATAAAATTTTGATTTTCATATATTTTCATCATATCTACAAAATCTAAATAAATTGAATAAATTATATCTTTTTCGACATCAACATCAGATATAGTAGTAAAAATATTATCTCTTTTTTTTATTCTATTTATTTTTGAGGAGTCTTCAATAACTTCATAGTTATATTTATTAGATAATATTGGTTTTATTATTTCTAATTTTATAGTTTTATTCATATATTTACGTAAATTTATTAGATCTTGTAATTTTGAACTTATTTCTGATAATTTTAATTTAATATTATCAGTATTCAATTTATATTGAGATAAATTAACTAAATTAGATATCTTTTGTCTATACCAATATGTTAAAATAACTGTTACAAAGAAAAACCAAATAGAATAATAATTTGCAAAATTCATTAGAATATCTCCTCCTTTATTTACTAAATTTATTCCTTCATCAACATTTGATGAAGTTTTTGGTTTATATGCATTAGTCTTAATACTTAATCTATATTCTTCTGAATCATTATATACATATCGCCATATTTGTAAACCTGTAATAAGTATAATAGTCACAGATATATAAAATATCTGGTCGTTGCGTTGTTTTTTATCATCAAATTCTTTTTCTATATCATCTTTATAATCATTTAAAAATTTATTAATATCATTAATAGTTATATTAGTAGATTGTTTGACTAAATTAAGTTGAGAAAGAGATAAATTTTTATAAAAATCAATAAAATTACCAGATATAACAAATCTAGAAGGAATAGCTTCTTTTGTAGACATATAATTATTATTTTTAGTATCATTATCTATTTCTGAATATAATAGTTCAATTAAAAAACTATAATTATCATAAATTATTTCTGGATTTTCGATAAAATTTTTATAATGAGGATCATTAAATTCTGGATTTTTGGATGTATTGATTTCATTAATTTTTTTGGTAATTTGATTTAAAATTTGTGATTCTGTTATATTATAATATAGTATAATTAATTTAAGTTTTGATTTAATAATTTTATAAACTAAATTTTCAGTAATTTTATCTTTATCAGTTAAAGTATCTTTGAAAATAAGTTCATCATAAAAACTATTAACTATTTCAGTTTGTTCGATATCCTTAAAAAGATCGTTATCTTTATTAATATCTTTAATAATTCTCAATTCTTCTACAATTTTTTTATTATCTATTAAAAAGTTAACAAAATTTTCAGTATATTCTAGATTAGAAAGAGAATTATTACTATTTTTATATATAATATTTTTTTGTTCGGAAAAGAAAAATTGGATTTTATCTAACAAAGAAAATCTTAAAAAACTTCCAAATTTTAATTTAGAAACTTCGTTTTCATAATTATATACAAAATCCGTTATAGAAGTCCCGGGACTTTGCCAATTCTTCAACTCCACAGCTTTTGCCCCTCTAACACCAGTAGCTGGATTAACATTTCTTTTCAATTTATTTAAAATAATGTGAATACTATTAGTAAATGAACTTAATTTATTTTTCTGATTAGAATTTTTTTTTTGTTGATTACTTATATAATTAGATAATAAAAGATATATACATAAAATAACAAGATTATATGAAAGAAAATTAATAAATCGTTCTCTAGTATTTGAAGGTGAATTACTCCATATGTTATAACGTATAGTAAAATAAAACCCTATAATAACGAAAAGAATACCTTGTATTATCCAAAGTCTCCATTGTTTATAGGTATTGTCTCTATTTAATGCTGTATTTTTAATGTCAAAATTTTGATAAGTAGTATTTATTAAATTAATTAATTGAGTTTTTTCTTCTTTGTTTAAATTTTTAAACCATGTTTCTACTTTATCAATAAGTGTTTTTTCAAAATTTTTATTATCTGGTTTTTTTATAATTTGAATACCAGATTTTTGGAAATTATTTATAAAATAATCATATAAAGGTTCTAAATCATAAATTATATTATCCATTTATTATATTTATATAATAAGTTTTTTTCTTATTGTATTTTAATGTATAATTAAATAAAATTAAAATGTCTAGCAATAATTATTCTATAGAAGATGTTGCAACAAATTTTAAAAATACATTAATACAAGTAAATACTTTATTACTAATATCTTTAACATCACTATCAATAATGTTATATATAATTTATCAATTAGTTATGACAATTATTAATATAAATAAAAATTATAATAGAAGAGTTGAAGATAGAAATAGAAATTATAATAAAAATTATAAGTCTTCATATAATGATGATAACTATGTCTATAATAAAGAAGATCTTAAAGAATCCCAAGATTATAAAAATTTTAATAAAGCTATAATACAAAATATTAAAACAAACAATGAAGAAGTTAAATCTAAATTCGAAAGACTTATAGATTTAAAGAAAAAATTAAATGTCGATAGTAAAATTAATTCGAATATTGATATATCATCATTATCTGCTAATAAAGATGATTTGGTTTATAATAAAAATAAATCTACTAGTTTTTGGTCAAAATTGTTCTTTACTTAATTATAATATTCTAATTGTTTAAGTTTTTTATAAATATCTTGTATACATGATATACATAACATAGTTAATTCTTCGTAATTTATAGCTTTAAAATTTATTACAGTTCTATCTATTATAAAAATTTTTTGATGCTTTTCTATATTTATCTCGTTATTAATAATAAATCTATTATCATCAATTATATTTACTGTTCCTTTATATTCTTTATTATTTTCATTATCATAAGTATATGTTATTATATCTCCTTCTGATAATAATTTAATAGGCATAAAATAAATATATTTATTTTCTGAGAATTTATATTCAAAATCTCTATCTAAATATTTATATAAATTAATTTTATATTTATCTAAAGTTCTAACTAATTGATTATTAATTATTTCTAAATCCTGTGCTATAATACCTATATGTTTTTTTTTGGAATTGTATAAATCATATTCTTTAACTTGAATATTTTGAAGAATCTTTTTGGATTTAATTATATCTAAGTCTGTTATATTTGTCTTAAGTCTATTATCAGATACAGTTATAAATTCTGTTGCCCAAATATTATTTGTTACTATTAAGTTATTACTAAAAGCAACATCATCTTTAACTTGCAAGGAATTAAATTTACCTTCTAATAATACAGTTAAGTTACTATTTATTTGTAAATTATTACTAAATGTAACATCTTTACCAACATTTAAATTATTATTAATTATAACATTATTTAAAACTGATAAATTACTATTAATTTGTAAATCGTTACTGAATGTCACATTACTAGTAACATTTAAAACATTATCTATTTTAACATATTTATCAAAAGTACTAGTACCATAAATAAATATATTTGAATTTAGAGTTGTAATTTCATTTACAATTAAGTTACTATTAATATTTACATTTTTTTTTACTAATAAATTACTATCAAATGTTACTATATTATTTACATTTAATTCGCTATTAAATGTACAATTACCTTGTATTTGTGCATAACCATATGTTAATAAATTATTATTAATTTGGAGATCACTTTTAAGTTCTACATTATTATTAAATATTGAAATATCATCTACTGTTAATTGTTTTTTCATTGTTACATTATTATTAAATTCCGAAGTATTAATAACTGTAAGATTAGAAACTTGAACATTATTAGAAAATATTGCATTAGTTCCTAGTACAGTAAAGTCATTTGATAAAACAACTTTATCTTCAAATATAGTATCTATAAATGATGTATTATTTACTTCTAAAGTATCAACATTAAGATTAGATAAAAATACATTTGCTGCGTAAATATACTGTGATTCTAACTGATTTTTAATAATAATATTAGATGTTGTAGTTGTACCAGTTACTGTCAAATCACTATTAATTTTATAACCACTTTCAAATTGTTGATTTAACAAATTTAACATAAAATCTTTTATAGTTCCCATAGAAGCAAATTCTATACCATTTAATAAACCTAAATTACTACGATTAATATAGTCAATATAATATTCACTGGGCATTTTATGTGTAACACCTACATCATTAAATGTTCTATAAATTTCTTGCTTAAAATCTGTTGCAATAGAATATTTGTATATATTATTATAGTTATATCTTGTATGATGAATTATTGCTAATCTTTCGGGATCCGTTAAAAATAATTCTTCGTATAGGTCGGGTAAATCTGTTTCAATTACTTGACTATTTAAAGTTATATAAATTTTGTAATTCCAATTAGTTGGTAAACTAACATTAGAATATAAACCTAAATCACTACCTCCATTTTCAAAAAATGTATAGGCTTCTTCTACTGTACTTAAAGTATTTAATTCTGGATTTAAATATATAAATTGTACTGGATTAAAATTATTAATACTCATTTATTTTTATAAATATAAATTATATATAAAGCTAATTATTTTAATTTAAAATAAAATGTATTTATTAATAAGTTTATTCTTATTCTGTATATATCCGTATTCTATTTATAAATTTTTTACTTATAATATGAATCAAAAAAACAAGTTTAATCAAGATAATTTGAATATTACTAATAAAAATTATAAAGTTTTTATAAATCCATTACTAACACAATGTTCTTTTAATGAATGTAATCCATTTTGTAAAGATATTAAATTATATTTATTTTTAACTTTTGAAATTAATAGTGATACTTATGATTTATTCCAACAAAATGCTTCTATTTTATCAGATAAATATACTATAATTAATAATGAAACTATAAATAAAGATTATATAGAATTTAAAGTTTATTTAACCGAAAAAAATAACGAAATAATTAAAAATATGATTAAATATATAAAATTGGTATATCATACCTATTCTAATATAGAATTTATATATTATGATAAATACCCCTATGTTTATCATTGGTTACGTGAAAATTTAAATGAATTTAATAATGATACTACAAGAAATTATTATATGTTAAATATTAAAAATATTATTTTTACAACTCAAAAAAATTATTTGATTGTACCTACAAATACAATAGATAGAGAAATACACGATTTTAATGATAATAAATTACCCGAATTATATTTTAATCTTATAAATAATAATAAATTTATAGATTTTACTCATATAATCGAAGAATTACTCTGAAAATTGTTTATATTTAACAAAATTAGATTTAAAATTAATTGCAATTTGTTTTAGTAATATTGTTAAATTTTTTTCTAAACTTTTCTTTTTATCTAAAAATTTAGAACTTATACTTAATTTTTTTTCTATATATTTCATTAATTTTGTTTTTTCGGTATTTTTTAAAAAATCATCTATGTATTTTTTTAAATCTTCTACTAGTTTAATATTTTCTCTATGAAATGCTACTAAAGTTTTTTCAAAAAAGATTTTTTTTCCTTCAAAAAAAAAACTAATATCTTCTTTTAAATAATTTTCGATTTCTTCTATTAATTCTTCCAAATGTTTTTTTTCTATGTTATTTTTATTTGTAAAAATATATTCTAATTTATTAATAATTTCATTTAAATCTTCTTCTCCAAAATTTTTCATAAATTTTTCTAAATTATATATTTCCATACCAGATATATATAATTTATCATTATTAAAATTATCATAATTTTTCATACCTTCCATTTTTATATATTTTATTTAAGAATTTTTAATTTAAAATAAAACTCAATTAAGGATATATTAACTTGTTAATGATACAATAATCTAAAGAACTATCACTACCAATACCTGTAACTTCGATTGATTTCCAAGTTTTAGGTAATATATTAGCAGTCTCACTTTTAATACCAAAATCTTCTGTATAGTATTTTGTATCATCTACACTACCAGTTATTCTTAAACCCATTATACTAGTTAAAATACCTAATATAAACATACTACTTACGCCAATATCATTATAAGTCTTAGTATATTGAGAATTGTAAAATGTTGTCCAAGGTTGTAAAGTACAATTATTAAATACATTATCCATTTCTGTTTCGAATTTTTCTATATATGTGTTATAATTATAGGTACTATCTAATTGTGCAATTCTACCATATAATGTGGCTTGTAATATTTTGTTAAAGGAATTTTGTTTGTAATTTTCATTTATTAGTATTGAATACCAATTAAGATTATTTTTAATAGTTTCAACATCATATTTATATAAAAAATTTGTTTCGTTTGTAATTGAAAATAAAAATTTGGAATAATATGGATGTAAAATTAATAAAGGTTCTAATAAATCTAATATTTCTGGAGTATTATCACTATTGGTATTTATAATATTATAATATCCTGTATTTGTATTTTCAGTTATATTTAGTTTTATCAAATCGATATAAGTTTTCCAATCTACAGAATAAACATAATTTAATTCATATTTTGCTTGCAAAGCATATGATAAAACTAATTTAGCTAAATAATTTGTAAAACTATTATCATTACCTATATAACCATCAATGCTATAAACATTATTGATACTATAGTAATCTATTACAGTACTATTCTCTATATAAACTGGTTCTAACTTACTTACAAAAAAATCTGCATTATTTTTTAACATTTCAAAACCTTTTTTTGTTAACCAATCTAAATCTCTTGTTACTCTATAATAATTCCATATTGCAATTGAAATTAAAGCTGTATTAAATATTTGAAGAGGAGCAATAGTGTTCCAAAAAACATTGTTATAGCCTATTACATCATTTTGATAAGCATATTTACTTCCTTTGTAACCATGAGCTGCAGCTAACTTAATAGAATTCTCTAATTGATAGTAACGATAGTCTAATAAAGAACGCGCTGCTTTAGGCATTAAAAATGTTAATACAGGTATTAACCATAATTCACCATTCCAAAAAATATGTCCTGATAAATCTATAGATGAAATATTTAATGGATTAATATCTACATTAAAATCATCTCTTATTGCAGAATAAATATTATACAAACTTAATTTAATAAATTTATTAAATGTATCAATTTTATTTGATTCTTCAGTTGTTATCCCTGTTTTTGGAGTTATTGTTATACTAGATTTCCATATATTCCCCCATTCGTATACATGATTAGATATTATTTCATTTGGTGTATAACTTAAAGTATTTATTAAAACTCTTTGTGTTTCTATATCTGGTTTTGGAAAATCTAATTGTGTCATTGTACTTGTTATAATATGAAATATATTATATGTATTTGGTGTTAAATTTAGGGTAAATTTGGTAAATGCATTGTCTGTATTAGTTTGAGAAATATTGTAACCTTTATAATTGACTGTATATGCTCCATAATGTGAACTAGTAATTTCTTCTGGTGTCGGATTAGAATTAAATATATAACCACAACAAGTAGAGATTGTCTTATCATAATTTTTTATAATTCCATTAGCTTGAAAGAAATATAATGAAGTAGTATTCCCAGCTATTGATGCATTAATTAAATTATTATTATATCTAACATTTTGAATTTTATCAGTTGGAGTATTTAAATTATGATAAATATCTAAATTTACAGCTTTATCTGGATATATTGACACTGTTTGCATTGTACAAAAAGGTAAATGTCTTAAAACACGTAAATCAGAAGAAATTGATAATTTTACAACATTATCTTGTACTAAATCTATATTACTAACTGAATAAGTCGTATTTAAATTAGCTGATGTTATATTTAGGCTTTGTTTTACATCTCCAACACTAACTTTACTACTATCGCGATCAAAGAAATTTAGTGTTGTATAATCAAAAGTTTCTGTTGTATTATGACTATATGTACCTAAATCATTTATATCAAAATTTGTACTTATTAATGAATGTTCCATTTTTAAAGGTTCGCTTGATGTTATTAAAGCTAGTTTACCATTTGCTAATGTTAAACCAGAAAAATTCGAACTACTAAAATTAGAACCAGATAATTTATTAGAAGAATTATCATATTCTATATCACCACAATGACTTCCTATTTTTTTTAAATATTCAGTGGTATTTTTTAAAATTGTTCTTAAATCATCTTGTGTTATTGGTGAAACTGAATCACTTAATCGAGTTGAATATTCTGTTAATTCTATATCTGTAGGATATCTTTCTAATATTTCTAAAAATACTACTTGACATTTTAATTCATATATATTATCCGACATTTATTAATATCTTTATTGTTAATAAATGATTTTTTTTATTTAGAATATAACTTTTTAATTAAATATTTAAATTATTATATAATACTTAATCCATCCAAGATTTCTAGTAATATTAATTTTATATTGAAAAAAAGAGACATTCTAATTATTATTTTTGTATAATTAATTATATCATATATTGGACGTGACTTCCTTATCCAATATCTTTCTAATTTTTTCTCATTATCTAAAACTTTGTATGTTATGAGACTTGTTAAGCAACTTATTATAATAATTACATTTATCCAATTTTTTTTTAATATTTTAACTATTTTCATTATTCATATTAATTTATATTATAATTTAATTATTTTTTAGAAATTATTTATAATTTATATAAAATATAGAAAAATAATAGAAAAATATGATTTTTAATCTAAATTTGTAAAATTAAAGATAATAATGCCATTCTAATATAAACACCATTTTCTACTTGATTAAAATAATATGCTCTGGGATCTTTATCACATGCTGTATCTATTTCATCTACACGAGGTAAAGGATGCATTACGATTGTTTCTTTTTTACATAATTCTAATTGTGAAGGTGTAATACAAAAAGAGCTTTTATATTTTTTATAATCTTCTACATCATCAAATCTTTCTTTTTGAATTCTTGTACAATATAATATATCAGTTTCTTTTAAGATGTCTTCAGATAATTCATTATATCCATATTGAGAATTATTTGGATGTACATTTGCTACATAATTAAATATTTCTTCTGGAATACTTAATTCAGGAGAAGAAACATAATTAATTTTTACGTCATATAAAGCTAATAATTTAACTAAACTATGAACTGTTCTACCATTCTTGAGATCTCCTACAAATGTTATTGTTTTTTTTGTTAGAGGATCATGTTCATATCTATGAATAATTGTATATAAATCTAATAAGGATTGTGTGGGATGATTATGAGTACCATCACCTGCATTAATAATTGGTTTTTTGCTTACTTTTAAGATTCTTTCCATTACATCATTATCTGGGTGTCTTATGACTAAGGCATCACAATATGTTTCCATTGTTCTTATAGTATCTTCTAAAGATTCCCCTTTTTTTACAGAAGAAAAATCTACATTTAATGTAATAACATTACCTCCTAATTTATACATAGCACTTTGAAAAGAACAACTGGTTCTTGTTGATGGCTCAAAAAATAAAACTCCTAAAGTCTTATTATTTGGTTTAAACACACTATTAATATTAGATTTAATAGCACCAGTTTTATTAAATAAAATAAATAAATCTTCAATAGTAAATTGTTCTGCATTAATTATATTTTTATTTAACCAGGATTCTTCATATTTTTCAATAATTGATTGAGTTAGAGATTTATTGACTAAGGATTTATTATGGGTTAACATTTTAATTAAGTTAATATTATTGTCTTAAGTAATTTTATTTTTATATTTTAATTTTTTTATACTACTTGCACTTCTATATCTTTATGTTCTTTTGGTTTCGATAATCCGGCAAACATATCAAAATCGAATTTAAGTCCTTCTTCTGTACATATGTTATCTGGATCAAAATCTGCTCCTTCTTTCTCATCTACTTCTTCAATTGTATCTAACTCCATTTCATCCATATATAATACAGTTTCGCCTGTTCCAGCACATGGTATTTGTCCACAAATAATGTTTGCACTTACACCTGTCATTCTATCTACTTCTGCAAAAATACCAGCCTTTAGAACCATATCTGCTGTCTCTTCAAAAGATGATTTGGCCAATGGACCGATATCACTTCTATTAATACCATGACGATCAATTGATAATAAATGTCCTTTGTTCGTCATTGTATCTACTAATAAAGATATATGTCTGAAATTTACACCAACACCTTTTAGAACATCATTAATTTCATAAATTAGTGCTTCTCTAGCTGCTTCAATACCAAATATCTCATTAATTTCTGTAATATCATTTGAAAATGTTCTTGTTTCATCAATATCTTCATGAGCTAGTATATCCATTAGATTTGTTCCTGCTGTATCTAAAACTATTTCAGATTCATTTACAAATACTTTATAATTTTTGTCATAAGTTTTATCACTTGCCTTAAAACCCTTTGTTTTTTCTAAATCTTTTGGTAAAACTTTACTTTCAATATCTTCTGATATTAATCTCATAACTTTCTGTTGTCTCATTACAACCTTACTTACTCCATTAATTCCTTTAATAATTACATTTTCTAACATACTTTGTTCTAAAGCTTTTAATTCGGTAATCATATCATCAAATTCTTCATTAATGCGTATTCTAGCGATTAATTTTGAAGCATTATCATCTGAATATTTGCAACTTAAGGTTTTACTGTAAAAGTTATAAATTGTTGTATTTACATCTAACATTGTTATATCTAAATCATTCATTACTTCTTTATTAAATTCTAATCTTAATAACCAAGGAGATTCGGCTTTATTACAATCTTCATCATTTGGATTTTCTTCAAATATTTTATACATTTCTAAAAATAGTTTATCATCTTCGATATTAGTTAATTCATCGGATTTATCATAATAAATTCTCGATGATACTACAATATCCTTAAGATATGTTGTTTCTAAACTATTTTTAACCTTTTTAGCTTTTTCGACATCTTTATTAATACCATCTTTTAGATAAATTGTACAGGCTGGAGCTTTAATTTTTTTACTTACTGAAATTAATTCTTTCATTCTTGGTACACCACGAACTGCTTGTGAAGCTGAAGATACACCTGATAAATGAAAGGTATTTAGAGTATTATGCACTAATACACCACAATCTACCATAAAACTATCATTACCAGGTACTGTAAAATCATACACATAATTACCATCATCTTCAATAATATCTAATTTTACAATTTCATCCCAAATAATATCTGAATATGCTGCTTGTTTAAGAATATTTATTTTTGCAGATACTTCATTATAATCATTTTCTGACCAAATTTTATTGAAATATTTATTATTAATTCTTTCTTTATATTCTGGATTTAATTTTAAGTTATTATTTGCATTTTCAAATATTTCAATATAATTTTGTAAAGTTTTTCTACCAATTGAATCTTTCTTAGCCCATCTACCATATAATCTACTCTGACCAGGTAATACTAATTTCTTACCAATATAAGCAATTAGATTTCCTAATTCTGGAATCTTATCATATTCTTCTTTATCTGAATGTTTCTCTTCTCTATTTTGATGTTCAATTACTTTATCTAAATCCTCATTTTTATAATCAGTTGTAAAACCTATTAAATCTTTAAATGTTTGTGCATATTTTTGTGTAATATATAATGTATAAAGAGAATTTCCTCCATTCTTTTTCTTTTCAATTCCTTTTGCTGCAAAAATTCCAGCATATGTTAATAATAAACACATATCAATTATTAATTTTTCATTTACTGAATGACATCTGATAATTTGTTTTCCAGGAATTCCATTAACATTACCATCACCATTAAAGTAACCTGATAAAATACCATAAATAAATTCTTTATTAGATGCAAATACCCAAGCAGGAATTTTCTTCTTAAATGAACCAGTTTCAAATTCATTTAGGATAAAGTTAGCAAGTTCTTTATTATTAAATGATGTTGATACACTTTCATATATTTTATCATTATAATGAATATTTTGAGAATTAATATGAATACCACCATCTTTTGATGTATGAGTTCTAGTTTTAGTTACACTATTATAGTTATTTGCAATTTTAATAGTATCATCAATTACTTCTTGTGCATCCTTGGAAATTGATATAGTATTTCCACTAATAGAGCCATCTGCTAAATATGAACCAATAAATTTACCAAATTCTTTATTTAATTCTTGTGTTTTATCTTGACTAATTTTAATTTCTGTTAAGGGATTTTCAATTTCAGGAATAAATTTAGCACAAGGGATTCTATCTCCTACTTTTAAGTCAGAACCCTTAATAGGTTCGATACTAGATTCAGTTCTCTTTAAAAAGGAGTGAGATAATGTAGCAGTGGTAATTTTACCTGTTTTGGTAGTTACTTTTACTAAATTACCATGTGCTTTGTGACGACTTACTTCTAAAATTCTATTCCATTTAGTCTTTTCGTCATTTGATACACCAATAATATGGTAATCTTCTTTAGGTTGATAAACAACACTATCATTTCCTAGATCAACTACATCATTACTATTTTCTTTTAAAATCTGATCAATAAATTCACCAATTTCTCCATTATATACATTGTCTCTATTAGCTAGGACAATTTTTGTAGTTTTATAGGCTGATAATTGCGTTGTTGGTTCTCCAATAGACTGAGCTGCAATAACACCTACCATTTCACTAGGGTGTGCTAATGCTTGTTTAAATTTAAGTCTAATTTGCTGTAAAATATATTCAAAAGATACCTTATTTAATCTATGTTCTAAAATACATCTTTTTGGTGCTAAATAAGCTCTTAATAACATTCCAAATAATTTTGTTCCAGTATTATATTTATGAAAAGCACTCTCTTCTTCTAATGTTTTTAGTTCATTAATAATATCACTTGGATGTAAATCACTTGTTGTTGGTATTGCGTGGAATAAGTGTTTTGTATTTTGAATTAATCTATATAGTGAAATAGGATATGTTACTTTACTCTCATATTGCATTTTAAATACTTTCTCAATTAAAAATGTTCTATCATCAATAATCTGTTTATAAAATTCTATCGTATCTTTCTCCCAATCTGTATTTTTTAATAATTCTTTTTGTAAATCATGTCTTATCATTCCATCTAACATTATATCTTCTTTTGTTAATAGATAAGTGTCTTCTAATTTATATCTATCCATATCAATATAATCAATCTTTTGACTTTCTAATTTTGTTGAACTCATTGCATCTTCTCCATATAAGAATTGAATAATACTACCACCTGCATTTCTTACCGTTAAATCATATGCTACTTTACAATCTTCCATTGCTTTTACAAGTTTTCTTTGAATATATCCTACTTCAGATGTATCATATACTTGAAGACCATTTGCTAAACCAAAATTTTTAGTAGCAGGAACTGTAAAATCATATACCTTAGGATATTCTTCAGAACTAATCTTTTCAATTGAAATAATTTCATCAAGTATTACATCTCCTTGAATTAAATGAATTTCTGAAGGTTTTGGTATAAATGTGGCATCTTTTACTAAAATATCTAGTAAATCTAAATTTTTATTATCTAATAATACATTATTATTATCAATAAACATACAAACAGGTACATAATCTCCTACTTTTACTTCTAAAGTTTCCTTTGGTTCAAAATCTTTAGTGTCTTCATTCCAAATTAGTAATGATTTCGATTCTACTACTTTAACTTCTTTATTTTGTTTAGTTCTAATCTTATAAATAAATTCACTTGGGTCATGTCTTGTAACTTTGGTAATTTTTTCCCATGTCATAATGCCTTTATTAGTTGTTGTAGGAATATAAACATTTAATTTTTCAATATCTAGTAATTCCATATTAGCATCTTTTTCATCATGATAAATAATTTCATTTTCGTATTGTTCTAAATATTTATCAATTAACTCTCCGATTAATACTTTCTTAGGTGTTTTATTTTCTACAATAATAATTTCAGTATCACCTGTTACTGACTTTACTGCTGTATCACAGTTTATCCCTTAGATTTCTCTAAAGGCCCGACTGTACCTTAAGCATTCTCTGGTTGACTAGACCTTCATTGAATACCCACATCCGTTCAGTCTGTGACGCCGTATCATATCCTATCATAACGGACTTAGATACTAAGCAAGCGGATTGCCCAATCCTTTACATTATTTACCATTGGGTACGGTCATTAACCGTGTTCCCCTTATAAGTTTCCAAATAAGGGTGGTAGTAAAGGCTCTAAGGGGTTTCCCGATCTACGAGATGTGTCGCCATTAAATTTTTGAATTTTTTTGAATAGTTATTAAAATAATTATTAATTTCAATAGGGTCAAGTTTTTCTTTTTTTGCAAATTCTCTTACTTTCATTTCTTGGAATAATATTAGTTTGGGATAGAATCGATTACCTTTAGAAGAATTTTTTTTACTATTCATAGGCATTAAATTTTTCCAATTAAATGCTATAAATACTTCATTCTCATCTTCTAAATTAAATACATTTAGACATATTGTATGGTCAATATTCCAACTACTCGCATAATTTTCCCAATTATAATCTTCATAAAAATTATATTCTAACCATTTAATTACAATATTAATATTAGATCCAAGATATGAAATAGTATCGTTTTTTTTATGAATACCATTTAATATACGTGTTCTAAAAGTACGTCGTAATCTTACAGTAATATTATTTTTATTATAATTATTCTGGTATTCTCTATAATGTTCGATATTTTTTTGTTTTGATTTTTTAATTGATTCTTTTGCTTTATCCGTTTTTTTATACTCTTTTCTACGAAGTTTATCCTTTTCACTAGTTTGTCTATAGTGTTTCTTTGTTTCATTATATCTTTCTTTGTTTTGTGCGTGTCTTAATCTACCTTTCGCATTATCACATTCTTTACAGTCCTTTCTATATGTAAAAGATATAATCACTCCTTCTTCATTTCGTTTATTTCTTTTAGAAAATTCGGATAAATTCTTAGAAATATTACATGTAAAGCAAATTTTAGTATCAATTAAATTATCAGTTATATTATTCTTGACCATTTTTGAAATTTTATAAATATTTATAAATAACATATTCTTAAATCAAATTTTTATTTAATGACTAGGAGATTGTACACTTTTAATGTCTCCTATTACTGACTAATACAGCATATAAAATTCTTACTAATAATTTAATAGGAATTTTTGCCTTTAAAAATCAGTCCCTCTCTTCCTGCAATAGCATGTAACATAAACTCGGATGCTGATAGGCCATCAATAAATGAATTCTCAACAAAACCACGAGCTTCCGGTCCATCATCATATTTAGTATAATGAGGTAGAGTTCTATCATCAAAACCATATGCAATTCGTTTACCATCTACATTCTGTTGACCTAAACTTGAAATCATTTGTGCAATATTAACAGCACTCCCTTTAGATCCAGATTTAATCATATTAATCATTCTATTATCATCATCAATATTGTTTAATCCAATTTTACCAACTTTATCAATTGCACCATTTAGTAGTCTATTTACTTCTTGTTCAAAGAAGTCATTATTACTTCTAATAGATTTATTTTCAAATGTTCCTTGATGAATATTTTTCATAATATTATACACTTCTGTTTTCATATTGGCAATAACAGTATTCATTTGTTCTTTAGTAGCATCATCTACAATTAAATCTGATACACCTACACTAAAACCACTTTGAACTAACCAATTACAAATAAGTTTTTGAGTATTATCAAAAAGATGTCTTGTTTCTTCAGGACCATTTTCATTATAAACAGAATGAATTAATCCTGCAGTACCTGTTTGATAAATTGATTTATCGAAAGTACCTTGTTTAATTTGACCTCTTTCTACAATTACCATATTTTTTTTATAATCTCCTTCTTTATCGGGATCAAATTGTTTATTACCCATTTTAATATTAACAGTTGGTGGTAAAATTGTAGATAGAACTTGTTTACCAGACCATTCTTTTATTTTACCATTTGCACTTGTTTTTAGTGCTTCTGGAATTAAACCAGTAAATCTGCTGTTTGTCATAAGTAAATTAAATAATTGTTTTTCAGTAATTCTAATATGATCTTTAGTTAATCTATAAATACCGAGTGTTACATCTTGTACTACTGAAATAATAGGTTTACTTTCACGAGGACTAATAATTTGTGTTGATACAGCGGCTAACATTTTCAGCTCATTTTGTGTCTGAGCACTTTGTGGTACATGTAGATTCATTTCATCTCCATCAAACCAAAATTCTCCTATCTTTCAATAAGAGGGGGACTGTACCTTAAGCATCTTCAAGTTGATTGGACTATCACTAGATACCCATACCCGTTCAGTCTCTGACGCCGTATCATATCCTATCATAACGGACTTAGATACTAAGCAAGCGGATTACCCAATCCTTTACATTATTACCATTGGGTACGGCTATTAACCGTGTTCCCCTTATAAGTTTCCAAATAAGGGTGGTAGTAAAGGCTCTAAGGGCTTTCCCGAACTACGAGGTATGTCGCATATTAATAATTGATTATTTTAGATTTAAACTTATTAAAATATTTGGCATATTTATTAATATATATTTGAGTTTTATTTTGTTCCTCTTCTGAACAATTTGACGAACTGAAGCATTTTAGTAAAAATTCTTGTTTAAATATAAGATAAGGAAGTAGTTTATTACTTTTTGAAATATTTTCTGAGCAATACATAGGCATTAAATTTCGCCAATTAAAACAAACAAATATATCTTCTTCTTGATTTAAATCAAAAATATTAATAGGCAAAGTATGATCTATATTCCATAGACTACCATAATTATTCCAGTTCATATCTTCCTGGAAATTATATTCTAACCATGTTTTAACATTATCAATTGTTGTATCTAGATATTCTGTTGTATTTTTGCCTTTCTTAATATTTTCTAAAATTCGATTTCGAAAATTTTCCCTAAGTCTAACAGAGATATTATTTTTTCTATACTCTCGAGCATTTTTATTAATTTTTTCTCGATTTAATTTACAATAATTTTGGTATCGAATTTTAGTATGTTCTTTATTTTCTTGAAGATATATTTTTCTTTTGATCTTTATTTCTTCCTTATGTTTTTTCTTATATTCTCTAGAATTTTGATTTTGTTTTTCTTTATTCAAATAATAACGTCTTTTAGCTTCTTGTTTTTCACATTCCATACAAATTGATCTCAAATATTCTAGAACTCTGTGTCCTCGTTTATCAATAGTAGTTCTAAAACACGATTCTTCTTTCATTGTATTGCATTTCTTACAAAATTTCATTTTTCTTGTATTATTTGCCAAAATATATTTTAATAAGTTTTATTCTATAAATAATCAAATTTTTAATATACTAGGGAGTTTCACATTTTTCATGCTCCCTGTTGCTGACCTTGATGGTTGAGATTCCTATTAATTTCCTTTCGATCAGCATTATATGAAGGAGTAACAGAGGCATTGAGTCTAAAAGTATCATATGGCATAACTCTAACTCTATGAGCCTGCATAGACATTCTGTGTAGAGATGGTTGACGATTAAATAGAATCCAATCACCATTAAGTAAATGTCTATCAACAGTATCACCAATTTCTAAAATTAGTTTAGAAACATCAACATTCTTTAATCTAACAATTCTATTATTCTCACTTGCCTTTCTTAAATATTTTGCTCCAGGATAATTATCTGGACCATTTTCTATCATTTTCTGTAGTCTCTCAATATTATAAAAACCAACTACTTCTGGATAAGTTAAATTCATTGCGATTTTAATAGGAACACCGAGTTCATCAATACTAATATTAGGATCTGGTGTAATAACACTTCTAGCAGAGAAATCAACACGTTTACCCATTAAATTACCACGAATACGTCCCTCTTTTGATTTAAGTCTTTCAGTTAGAGAACGAAGAGGTCTTCCAGTTCTCTGTTTAGCTGAAGGAATACTTGGGATTTTATTATCAACAAATGTGGTTACATGATATTGTAATAGTGAAGTCCAATGTTCAATTTGTCTAGCATCAACTGTCTTTGATTTAAGTTTAGCTTTAAGAGTATTATTTGCCTTTACAATATCGCATAATTTATGTGTTAAATCATCTTCACATCTTTGACCAGTATCATTTCTAACTGATGGTCTAACTGTTGGAGGTGGAACTGGGAAAATAGTACAAATCATATTTTCAGGACGATTAGATACTTTATTAAAACCTAACATTTCAACATCATCATCTGTAATTCTTTGTAAAATCTTTAAAATATCCTCTGCATAATAATTTTGTTTTTTAACTTCTGCATCATCTGTATCAAGCTCCTTCCATTCCATTGTAATACAACCTTTTAGATTATCTTTAGTAATTTTTTCTGGTAGTTTAGCACCACAACCATTTGTATTTTCTTGTCCACATCTCTTAATCTTAATTTTACTAGAACATAATTTATAAATATGCTCAAATCTTTTCTGTTTTGATAATTTTTTTGTATTTAATCTTTGCATTTCTTTATTAACATCATCAATAAGAATCTTGGAACATCTAAAACAAATACATCTCATTAATTTTCTAATTACATCAAAAAATTGAATATAAAATACAGGTCTAGCTAAAACAATATGAGCCATATGTCCTGGACAAAATGTATGAGTATTTTGACATGTTTTACAAATCTTATTACTATCAATTACACCCATTCTAGGATCAAATAAACCACCAATAATAGGTTCATTGTTAGCAAAAGTATCTGTTGTCTCAATAGCTGCACATGATCTAGCTAGAATTTCATCAGCTGATAAAATTGAGAAGGATACTCCTAAAATTTTTTCAATATCCTGATCTTGACTCAATTCACGATATAGAGACATATTATTTACTAATTATATAATATTATTATTATCCTTAAATAATCTATTTTTGATATATTTTTAGATTTTTTAAAATTTTTTATAATGATAAATTTTATTTTTCAAAATTATTTCAAATTTTTTTTTTTCTTTAAATGATTTTCTTAGTTAATTTTATTTTATATTTAAAATTTTATTTTTATATTTAACATATCCTTAATAAATAAATAATAAATGGTTAAAAATAATGATGATATAGAAGATAAAAATAACAAAAAAAAGGATAATTTAAAGGATAAAAAAAATAAAAAAAATACTTCTCAAATTTTACCAGAAAATATAGACATTGATGATCCAGTTACTATCAATACAATTATAACTAGTAAACCAAAAACTAGATTAGCCCTAAAAAATAATAGTCTTATAAATTATAGTAAAAAATTATCAGATTCCGATAATCATTCTAGTGATGAAGACTATGTTTATAGTGGAAATTCTCAAGATAGTGATACTACTGAATTAGAAGAAACTAATGAAGAAGAAACTAACGAAGAAGAAACTAACGAAGAAGAAACTAATGAAGAAGAAACTAACGAAGAAGAAACTAATGAAGAAGAAACTAATGAAGAGGAAGAAACTAATGAAGAAGATGAAGAATATATAGAACAAGATGATAATTATAATCAAACACTTTTTACTTCAAAAAAACAAATGCCTTTATTATTAGTCTTTCCACAATTAAACAGACAAAATGCTACTACAAATTATACTGATGATTATAATGAAGAAGATAATTATGAAGAAGAATATGAAGAAAGTGATAATAAATCTACAAAAAAAAGAAAATTAAATGACTTTCATAAAATAAATCCTAATTTTAAAACTTATAATAATCAAGAAAAAACTTATTACGAAAGTTTAACACCAAAAAGAAGAAAAGAAATTGGCATTATTGAAGAAAATACAAATAAAATTAATAATATTTCAACACCGCTTAGATTTAAAATTTTAGATTTAAAAATTGAAGATAAATATAAAGCAATTGCCTTAAAAAAAATAGAGGGTGTATCTTCTTATGATGGTTCATCAGATTTTCAAAAAAAAAAAGGGTGGATAGATACATTTTGTAGAATCCCATTTGGTATAAATAAACCATTACCAGTTACAATTAATAGTACACCATTAGAAATTTCTAATTTTTTACAAAGAACCAAAAATATTTTAGATGAAAATATTTATGGTAATGAATATTCTAAAGATCAAATTCTAAGAATTTTAGCACAATGGATTTCTAATCCACAATCAAAAGGAAATGTGTTAGGAATTAAAGGTCCTCCTGGTACTGGTAAAACAGCTTTTGTAAAAGATGCTTTATGTAAAGCCTTAGAATTACCTTTTGCTTTTATACCTCTTGGTGGAGTTAGTGATTCTTCCTATTTAATAGGTCATTCATATTGTTATGAAGGGTCAGGTCCCTCGATTTTGATTAATAAATTAATTGAAAGCAAATGTATGAATCCAATTTTATATTTTGATGAATTAGATAAAGTAGGAACACATCGTGGAACAGATGAAATAGGTAATGTATTGATTCATCTTACAGATCCATCACAAAATGAGAAATTTAATGATAAATATTTTAGTGAAATTGATTTTGATTTTTCAAAAACATTAATTATTTTTACTTATAATAATGAACATGATGTTAATCCTATCCTAAGAGATAGAATGATTCAAATAGACATTGATAAATACTCTATTGACGATAAAGTTTCAATTGTTAAAGATTATTTATTACCAAAAATGTTACAAGAATTTAATTTCAAAAAGGAAGAAATTATTTTTGAAAAAAAGGATATAGTTTACTTAATATCAAAAACAAAAAATGAAGAAGGAGTTAGAAATCTTAAAAGAAATGTAGAATTAATATTAAGTACTTTAAATCTAATAAGAGTTACTAATAAAAATAAGTGTTTTAATTCCAAAAATATTAAAATTAATGATAATGAACCGATTATTATAAATGCTTCTTTAATAGATAAAATAATTAAAGTTAAAAGTATAGATCCATCTATAGCACATCTATATATTTAATTTATTAAGTTTTGGTAATATTTCTTGTTTTATTTTTTCGTATTCGTCATTGCTTATATCTATATCATTTAATTTAGCAGATTTTCCTAATAATTCTTGTGCTTTAATATTATATGCGATAGCTGCTTTGACTTCAGTATCATATTGACCTAATAATATTAATTTATTATTTATTCTAATTCTTGCTCTATATTTATTTGTTTTTAATTCTTTCCTAATAGTTACACCATTATATAATTTCTTTTTATTATTCCATTTATCAATAATAATTTTTTTATATTTTTCGTAAGTGTCATTATCTAAGTCTATATTATTTAGATTATGTTTTTTTCCATCCATTTCAATAATTTTAAGATTATATGCAATGGCAGCAATTATATCTGTATCATATCTACCAATTACATATAATTTTCCATCTTTTGTAATTCTTGCTTCGTATTTATTATCTCTTAAATAAACCCCTTTATATTCCTTTTTCTCTTTATTCCATTCATTGTAGATAATTATTTTATATTTTTCGTAAGTTTCATCATCAATATCAATATCATTTAATTTTGCAAATTCTCCAAATAATTCTCTTGCTTTAATATTATAAGCTAATCCAGCAATATCTTCATTATAATATAATCCTAGATTATAATAATTTCCATCTTTAATTATTGAAACAATATAGTTATCATATCCAGTTCTTTTAGAAACTCCTTTATATTTACTAAAACACTTATTGTTTTTAGATGAATTATAGGTATTTTCAGCTTTAGTTGCTAAACGTAAATTAATGATTCTATTATCAAATGTATTTCCATTAATATGATCAACTAATTTATCTTCTGGAGCATTCATTAAATATCTATGTAGTAAAATTAATTGACCATTAACTATTCCTTGAATATAATTTCTTCTACATCCCCATTTATATTTTATAAGTTCATGCCATTTATCATCATCAACTATTACATTATTAATAAATTCTTTATTTTTGTTATAAATTTGTATAATTGCATTATTGTTATTATCTCTTTGAATTTCTTTATTATAATGTTCTTTCTCGTATTTAATTTTAGTATCATTTATTTCCTTTTTATATAATTCAAGACATTTCTCAGCTTCTTCTAATGAATTAAAACTTTTTTGATATTTTTTTTTATTATAATCAATCGAAACTATATATTTATTATTATAAAATGAAATATATTTTGGTAGAGTCCTTTCTATTTTTTTTGGTAATATTTCTTGTAAAGTTATATCTTTAATTTCATCATAATTAACTAAATTATTAGTAGAAGCATGTATTCCATATTTTAATAGAACATATTTATCATACATTTTTGCTGCGTCTATTTCATTATTATATCTACCAAGATATACATTAGAACAATTTGCTTCCCATTTATTATTCTTAAAACAAATACCAATATATTTACTATTAGCATTATTTGTATTCATTTTTTTTCTATTTTGAGAATTTTGAGCAAATGTTGCTTCTCGTAAGTTACATCTTCTATTATCTAGTTTATTGTTATTTATATGATCAATTACATATCCTTTTGAAGGTTTTCCGTGTATAAAATGACTAAGAGATACAGATTTCCTGTTAATATTAGTATAAACATAACCAGCTTTTTTTAGAAACCATTTATACTTAATTGTTTCTTCATAATCAATTTTATCAATAATTGCATATCCTACAATCTCCTTATTCCTATTTTTAAGTTCAATTTGATATATATCTTCAGAATTGTATTCAGAACTATTCATATTTATTGATATATTTATATATCAAATAAGTCTTAAGTAATTTATAAAATTTGATTTTATATTAAAAATTTAATATTTTAATGTCAAATTTTATATTTAAGGAAAAAATAATATATTTATATATCCTATATTAATGAATAATGAAAAGAAATTTCATTGTGAAATATGTAATTTTAATTGTAATTTTATATCACAATTTAATCAACATCTAGAAACAAATAAACATAAAAATAATGGTAAAATAATTAGAAAAGATAATTCTACTACTAAATGTAAATTATGTAAATTTGAAACAAACCATTCTTCTAATCTTAGAAGTCATATATTAGCAAATCATTCGACTATTGAAGAGAAAAAAACTTTATCTAAATATTATTGTGATATTTGTAATTTTGGAACATATACTAAAATTCTTTATGAGAGACATTGTAAAACAATTAAACATAAAAATAATACCAATTAATCCGTCAATAGAACATTTATATCTCTAAATATAGATAATTATTTTGACATATCTTCAAATGATATTTGATTTGGTCCATCTAAAATTTCTGGTTTATTTTCTTGTAAATCTCTATTAACTAATATATTATTAGTATCCATTACAGATTTAAATAATTTTGATTCTAAATTATATTCTCCTTCTAATTTTGCTAGTTCTTGTCCATCCTTTGGGAGACAAAAGCCGGAAAACGCTTGGTTTACTTTTAAACCATATTTCCTATTAATTAGGCCTTCACATGTATATGGTAAAATATTAGTAATTTTTTCAATATCAATAGTAGTATTATGTTTTTTGTTAATTGCTTCAGTTAATAAATAAGCTTGATTAAAAAAACTAATTTTACAAGCATTAAATGAATTATGAAATATTTTTAATAATTCAGCCTCTTCTATTGAAATAATAGATATTTTTTCTTTATCTATAAAATTACTATATAAATTAATTAAACTTTCTGGATTTTTTCCTTTATCTATACCAATTGTTACTTGCCAAGGATTTGTTGCGTCTTCAACAGCAGTTTTTGCTCTTAAATATTCTGGTATAAATGCTATTTTTATTTCCATATTTAATTTGTCTTCTAATGTTTTCTTATATTTCTTTGTAAAAAAAGGTAATACTGTACTTCTTACTACTACCCAAGCATTTGGATTATTTTGTAATATTGTAGTAACATTATCTACTGAATTTAATAAATAAGTCATATCTAATTCAGTTTTATCTTTGTTCAATGGTGTACATATCGATAATAAAATAAAATCTACATTATAAATATTACTTAAATCATCTGCTATATGATACATATTAAAATCTTCTTTATATTTTTCTACTAAATTTTTATTATATTCAATACCTGTAACTTTCATGCCTTTTTCCTTAAATGCTTTGGCATATGCAAAACCTACCACTCCCAAGCCAATTTGAACAATATGATGTGTCATTTTTTAACAAATATGTTAGGTTATTACTTAATTAATTTTAAATTTATTTTAAATAGGATTTTTTAAACTTTATTTAATTTTTTAAAAAATTATTTATTATACAATAACTGTATTCTAAAATTAAATTTGTTAAATTTCAAAATAAGTTAATATTTAAGATTTATATTTATTAACAATAATAAATGTTATGAGTGATACAAATAATTGGGATAATTATCAAAATTATTTTCCCTACTATTTGGGATTTTGTAGATGGAGTTTATATATTTTGTTAAAACTAGTTCCTTGTATATTCTATAAACAAATAACATATAAAATGATTTGTAATGAAAAAAAAAATGAAAAAAGAAAAAATTTATTAGAAGATGAAGAATATACATTAAATGATGTTACAGTTGTATGTCCTGTTTATCAACCACCTGTTTGTTTCAAAGAAAATATAATTTCAATTGCAAAAAATATGCCCTTTGAAATTATTATTGTTGCTGATAAAACTTGTTATGTTGAAGTATTGCATAAAACTAAAGAAATTGAAGGTAATATAACTGTTATTAATGAAAGTAAAATAGGTAAACGCGAAGCTCTTGTAACTGGATTAAAACATGTTAAAACTAGATTATGTTGTTTTGTTGATGATGATGTACAATGGTGTCCATTATTTTTATATAATTTAATTTTACCATTTAATTATAAAAAAATAGGTGGTGTTGGTTCTAAACAAATTATGAGAGCTAAAATGCCTGATGCAAAACCAAATGTTTTTGAAGTTCTTGCAGATTTCCGATTAAGTGTAAGATATATTGAAAATAAAGCTATGTTAGTTGTTGATAAAGGAACTTCTTGTATAAGTGGAAGAACAATGTGTTATAAAACACAAATAATTCAAAATGAAGATTTTTATTATAATTTTCTAAATGAATATTTCTTTAAAAGCCATTTATTAAGTGGAGATGATAAATTTCTTACTAGATATATTCTAAATCATGATTATGATACGTATCATCAATTAAATGAAAACTGTACTTTAACAACAACTTTTGAAAGTGGTGTTAAAAATTTCAAACAATCATTTAGATGGCAAAAAAATACATATAGAAGTGATATTAAGCTATTATTTATAGAAAGAAAAATATGGCGCTCTCATCCTTTTACAGCTTTTTTATTATTCGATAAATTATTTACTCCAATCTATATGTTATATGGACTTTTTGTTATACCTATTATAAGTATTTTAAGAAGCGATTATGTAATTGTAATTGGATGGATTATTTGGTTATTATTTAGTAGAGGTATTAAATTAATTCATCATTTCAATAGAAAACCTATTGATATTATCTATTTACCAATTTATATTATATATCAATATCTTTTAATGATTATTAGAATTCTTGCACTATTTCAATTATCTAATAGTTCTTGGGGAACTAGAGATGTTGGTGTTAATGAAAATAATGAATATGTTAGAACTAATGAAACTAAACAAGAATCTAATGAAATTATTTTAGATGATATTGACCTAAATTAAGTTCTGATACTTAGATACTAGTTTCATTATTAGTAATTTTTTTTATTACATTTACAATATCTGTACTTGTATATGGTTTATAAATAATATGACTCATACCTGCATCATGACATTCTGTATTAATATTTTCTGATATGCTTGCTGTTACAGCAACAATGTGTACTAAAGGTTTATTATTTTCTTTTAACCAATCTAATATTTTTTTGGAACTAGTAAAACCATCCATTATAGGCATTAAACAATCCATAAATATTAAATCTATTTCACCCTCATTTTTAACAAATATATCATATGCTTCTAAACCATTTGTTGCAAAAATTATATCTTTACAATATGCAATCTTCTCCATTTGTATTGATAAACATTGTCGCATAACTTCAATATCATCAACTATTAATATTTTATTAAATTTATAATTTATAAGATAATTATGTACTGGTCTAGTAAAATTTATATTTTCAATTTCTTTTTGATCCATATTCAAACTTGATTTAAATTCTAATTTCATTGTTGTTCCTTTACCTACTTCACTATTTTCTACTTCTAAAGATCCACCTATTATTTCTGATAAACATTTAGCAATATATAAACCTAATCCTGCCCCCTCTGTTTGATTTTTTTCGTCTCCTTGGTCAAATTCATTAAATATTGTATTCCATTTACTCTTATCTATTCCTTTACCATGATCTTCAATATAAATTTTAACTAAACAGTCTTTATCCTTGTAATTTATACATTCTATCATTATACAAATTCTACTATTTTCTACAGAAAATTTAATTGAATTTGATAAAATGTTTGTAACTATTTGTCTAATTTTTCCAATATCACAAAATATAGATGGAGGTATATCAGAATCTTCCATTATACTAATTTTTATTTTCTTATTGATAGCAGAATCCTTTAATTCTTTAACTATTGATTTTATTTCATCTGTTAAATTGATATTAACAATGTTAAGTTTGATACTCTGTTTATTTTCTAATTGTGATAGTGATAATACATTATTTGATATTCTTAGTAATTGATTAGAAAATTTCTTTAATACATTAATATTATCTAACATCTTACTTTCATCATCAAAATCAAAACTATCCAAAATACTTATAATTACTGCTAAAGGTGTACGAATTTCATGAGACATACGTGAAACAAATCGGTATTTAGCCATTACCATATCATAATTTGCTATTTTTGTTATATCAGTATGAGTTCCAATCATACGCCAAGGTTTTCCATTATCTAACCATTCTACGACATTACCACGACAAGCAACATTTATAGTACGACCATCTTTATGCATATATCTTATTTTAACATTATAATTATCTTTACCTCGACTTTCAATATGACGAATAAAAGCTTCTTCTGCTACTTTCCTATCATCTTCAAATATCATACTAGACCATGATACTGGGACTAAAGAAGAATTTGTTTTTTTCACATAATCAACTTTATCCTTTTTTATATAATTTGCTTTATTACTTTCTTCGAATGTTAATTCATTTACATTATAACCTAATATATCCCAAAATCGTTTACTCATATATTCATAATTTTCTGTAGGATACCATTCCCATACACCATCTGATGTTAAATCAAATAAATTTGTTAAACTATTACTTGATGTTTCATCACCATATGCTACTGTAGCTTCGCCAATTATATAATGCTCTACTTTCTTTAATATTATCATTGAAAAAGGACATTCTTTATTACCTATTGTACCTCTTATAAAACTACCTACATCTATATCTTGAGGAATATCTTGATGTAATTTAGGAACTTCCCAATTTTCTCTTATTCTATCATTAAAAATTTTGTTTATTTTAATAAATTTTAAACTATCTATATCAAATAAACCAATTTTTGTACTAATATTATCATATCCTGTATCCCAATATTCCATTTAATTTAATTATATTAAATATTTAAATATCATTAATAATACGAAAAATACTTTATTTTATATTTCTATCAAAAATAAATTAATTTCTAAAAATAATTGTTTGATATTTATATAAAAGTAATGTCTATATAATAATTAAATTATGAAAAATACTTTTATTAAAAAAATTTCAATTTATACTTTATATTTATATTCTAATGTTATAACTTATTCCCAATATATTATTAATAAATATAAAACTATTAAACATTTCTTAAATAAATTTTTTTTACAAAATAAATTAGTAAGCTTGGAATATATTGATTTATCTAATAATAAAATCTCCTGTTTAACCTCTAAACCTGCATATTTATTTCGAAATGTTACTAATTATAAAATACATTATCCTAAAAATTTATTAGGTAATTCTAATTCTATTTTTATGTTAAACTTTTGTAATACAAAAGGAGATATAAAGTCTTTTATTTTAACTAACAAACAATTTAGACTTTTATGTAAAAATAAACAATTTATAAATCATGGAAATTTAATAAATCTTATAAATAATCTTAATAATAATAATCATCATATTACTCTTTTACATAGTGCAATTAATAATATTGAAATTACTTCATTCAGTAATAAATATATCAAATCATTAGATAATATTACTGTTGAAAATTTTATTAAATTTTTAAAAATTAAATATTTTTTATATATTGATACAATTAATTCGGATTTAATTATTATGGATTCGGAATTTTTAGAAGAATATATATTTAAGGCAAATGAAATAATTTCATTTACAAAATAAAAAAAATTTATATATAAAAACTTTTATTGTATTATAATTAAGTTTATTCTTATGACAAATAAATTATCTGAAGAACAACATTTTCTTAATGATAATTGGATATTATATTTTCATGACCCCTTTGATAGCAATTGGGAAAAAGATTCCTACAAAGAAATTTGTAAAATTGATACTATAGAATCATTTTGGCAAATTAATAATTTATTAGAAGATAAAATAGAAATTGGTATGTTTTTCCTGTTTAGAGAACATATATTTCCTCTTTGGGATGATGATTATAATAAAGATGGTGGTGCTTTAAGTATTAAAATATTAAAAACTGATAGTTATAATTGTTGGACTGATACTGCAATTAAAGTTCTTAGTGAAAATTTGTTAAAAGAAGATATTAATAATGCTTTTGCTGAAGAAATTAATGGTATTTCGGTGTCGCCAAAGAAGACTTTTTGTATTATTAAAATATGGACTAAAACAACACAATTATGTGAAACTGAACAATTTAATATTATAGATAAATATCATGGAAAAATTTTATTTGCACCTTGGAAAAAATCTGATTAAATATTCTGATCATAATATAATGGAACTATTTCTATTATTTTAGATAAATATCATGGAAAAATTTTATTTGCACCTTGGAAAAAATCTGATTAAATATTCTGATCATAATATAATGGAACTATTTCTATTATTTTAGTTGTAGTATTTTCTATCCAGTAATCAATTTTATTTTTTAAAGTATTTAATCTTTCTTCCAAATTATTTTTATCATTTATTTTAACTAAACCTTATTAGCATTTGTTTTATTATTTGTATTAGTTCTATTATTTGTATTATTTGCATTATTTGTATTAAAATTAGCAATATTTGTTTGCCATTGTTCTTTCATATTTTTTCTGTTAATATTTATGTCAGTCATCATTGCTACCAAATGGGAAGAAGAAAAAATACAAATATGGCTTAAAAATAAAAATATTACTGAACCAACTAAATTTAAAATTATTGAAAAATATCATGGAAAATTATTATTCAAATCACATAATGAATAAAAAATATTTATTCTTCGAAAAAAATTATATAATTATTTTTATATTCTAATTATTTTTATATTTTAATTAGTATCTGTTTGGATTTGCGTTAAACATAGTCTAATAATACCAAGACTTGCTACTTGATATTCTAAAATAATTGGATAAGAATTTAGTAGGAAAATTAATACATGATTTGATAGATTAGTACATTTTGTAAATAGGAATAAATATTTAAGACTAAATACTCCTTGGATAATTTCTGTATTATTTTCTGAATCATTCTTAATATTAATCAGATCATTATCACATAGAATTGTTTGTTGATTACAAAAATCTCCTTGACATGAAAATATTAGTTCTTTATGAGTATTCTTAATATCTACATATGTTGCTATATTATTCATATCTCTAATAATTTTTTGAAAATCTGTAGAAGGCATTGTAATTACTGAATTAAATTCTACAGGAGGAATCTCATAAGACATACTATCTAATTCAATTAAATTAATCTCAAATGTTGTTCTATTGTTCTTCTCACCATTTTCAATTCTAATACCTAATTTATTATTATCATTTCTATACATAAATAATGTTAATGTATCATTACTATTAATAGTTTTAATTACTTTGTAAAAATTTAACATATTAATACCAACTTTTAGACTTTCTTTTTCACAATAATAATGCTCAAATTTATCAGCATTTAACTTAAGATGGATTAAAATTACATGACTATTATCTGTTGTTATAATTTTAATACCTTGTTTAGTAAACTCTATTACTGTATCAGTAAGTAATTCTTTTAAAGCTTCAATTAAAACTTTAAATGCCGATGATTGAACTGTTTTAATTTCTAGTGAATAATTTTTATCCATTTTTATTTAAGATAAAATTAATCTTTAAATGCTTTTAAAAATTAAACGTATTTAAATTTTTTTTAATATTTTAATCAAATTTTAAAATTTGAATGCTTATACAATAAAAATTATTATTTATATAAAATCTTCAAAATGACTATTAAACAAAATAAAAATAAAATTCAATTACCTGATGCACTAAATAAAGAAAAATATCTTGTATATAATCATTATGACTCTCCTAAAATAACTCCATTAAATTCTCCTAAAAATAATGAACAAAATGTTATTATTCATTCAAAAAATAAATCTACTAAAAAAAAATCTGATTATATTTTATTTGTACAAGAAGCTACTAATAATCTAAAACAAAAATATCCACTAATGACTGCAAAAGAAAGACGAGAAGAAGTTCTAAAACTCTGGAAATCTAAAAAAATTTCTTAAATTTTATTCACATTTTACATTTTACTAATATCCATTCTAAAATTTGAGTTTCACTTAACATTTTTATATTCAAAGAATTTGCTATATCATCACCAAAATATTTTTTTATATATTCAGGAATATTATTATCTGTCTGTAGTACTGGACATCTAACTATTATATTATCCTCATTATATTTTATAGATATCGGAGTTAATAACCATTTCAAACTACAAAATGGTGAATTTCCCATATCAATATCATCTTCGAAAATAATTGGTCTATTTTCATAATATTCTCTATCAATTTTATCTACTTTCTCTAATATATTTGCTACTAATGTTTCACCTATTTTTTTTCCAATATTTTTTTGATTTTCTTCTTTTTTTAGTTTTAACCACATAGGAGAATTAGTTATTTCATTTTTTTTTATATAACTTTGTATACTATTTTTAAATGGTTTAAATAAACTTATATTTATATTATTATTCGTAATGTTGGGATGCGACTTTACAAAATTGGGAAAAAACTTAAATAAATATAATAAATATTCCATTTGACTAGAACTTATTTGTAAAATTGTTTCAAACATATTCTCACCTACCGAATAATTTTTAGTATATATATTTTTATTTGATGTATCTAATAACGATTTTTGAATATTCTCACCAATTTTATTTATTTCAAAAGATCTTATAGAATTTAAATAATGTTTAAATTTTTTTTTTGTTAATTCTTCTTTTAATTCAATATTAAATTTACAATCAGAATCATTTGTCTCTATATATGCAATATAATCTGACATTAAATTTGATAATATGCTTTGTCGCATTATATCATTATCTATACCAGACATATGTGTAAAATCATCTAATACTATCATTTTATGAGAAGTTGGTAGTAAATATTTATCTACTATTGCGTCTGTACAAGGCAATTTTTCATCTAATTCTGCTAATATTATTAATGAAGGACAATTTAAAGATTCGACCATTATTTTTGGATATGGTAATTGTTCTTGTATATTATAATGAGAACACCAATTTATTAAACTCAATACTTTATCATTATATTGGCTATAAACTGTTCCTTCATAACCACCAAAACTATGACCTATTATATGAAAATTTTCGGTTATATTTTTATTATTAATTAATCTATTTATTGCTTCCTTTTTATTAAAATCATCTATTAAAAATATATTTGATTCTATGTGTCTATATAATAAATTCTTTTGAAGATCTTTTATTAATGGCTTATATTTCTTTTTATTAACTAAACTTCCAGTTAAAAATACTATGTCAATTTTTTTTTTATTATCTAGCTTATTTATTTCTGGACTATTTTCTAATGGAATTTTATTTATATTATTTTGTTTTAAATCTGTTTTAGATAAATGTTTATTAGTTATTGGTGTAAATGCATATGATTGTTCTAATAAAAATAAACTTAAAAATATTTTTAAAAATTTCATTTTTATATTTTTTCTGATATTTAATTTACTTTAATTTATACTCATATTTATATCATATTAAGATTAGAACGAATTTCTTGTATTTGTGATATTAACTCAAAATTTTGTAATTCTAAATTATTCACTCTTGTATTTAATTCTATATTACTATTTCGAAGTTTTTTCATCTCTTGTGTTATTAAGGGTATTACACGATCGTATAATAATGATTCTGGTTGTAAATTACTATTTGAATCTTTACTAAATACTACTAACTCGGGTAATATCTCTGCTACTTCTTCTGCTATATAACCTATAAATA